>Ga0209181_10000012_pt1 | contig 268250 bp, 206 predicted proteins | sample MAT05_FD_187208 | JGI IMG/M metagenome (GOLD analysis project Ga0209181, IMG submission 187208) | Freshwater microbial communities from Lake Fryxell liftoff mats and glacier meltwater in Antarctica - MAT-05 (SPAdes) (version 2) | ecosystem: Environmental > Aquatic > Freshwater > Ice > Liftoff...
AAACCGGAGAGATTATGGAAGAATTATTACAGAAAATCAACTACTATTGTAAACCAATCACAGGACTTAGAATGAAATGTAAACTTTTTTCAGGATTAATTAATTAAACTGTAAACTTTTTTCAGGATGAGTCAGCGTCAGTAAAAGCCGCCATAGTGGCCACTTCCCTCCTTCTCCCTCAAAGCCCTCATCCTCTCTTCACCCAATACGTTTTTTTTATACCTTTGCCCCCTCGAATTATACATTTACTAGCAAATATGGCGATTGATAAAATTTCTCAACTACTTGGCGATAAGGCCGATTACTACTTAAACCACCAAAGCAAAACTATTGATAAATCTAACATTCATAAAGCCAGTCCGGACTTTATTGATGGGATTTTTACCCAAACAAATAGAAATAACCAGGTTTTAAGAAGTCTGCAAGCCATTTATGGGAACGGACGTTTAGCCAATACAGGTTATGTTTCTATTCTGCCGGTTGACCAAGGAATTGAACATAGTGCAGGTGCCTCTTTTGCTCCAAATCCTATATATTTTGATCCGGAAAATATTATCAAATTAGCTATTGAAGGTGGTTGCAATGCGGTTGCTTCTACTTATGGTGTTTTGGCATCATGCAGCAGAAAATATGCGCATAAAATACCTTTCATTGTAAAAATAAATCACAACGAATTTCTTTCTTATCCAAACAAGTTTGACCAAATCATGTTCGGTTCTGTAGATGATGCATGGAACATGGGTGCTGCGGCCGTAGGTGCTACTATTTATTTCGGTAGCGACGAAAGTACCCGCCAGATAGTTGAAGTTGCTCAGGCTTTTGAAAGAGCTCATGAATTAGGAATGGCAACTATCCTTTGGTGCTATTTAAGAAACAGTGGATTTAAAAAAGATGGGGTGGATTACCATGCTGCAGCAGATTTAACTGCTCAAGCAAATCACTTGGGAGTAACAATTCAAGCAGATATTATTAAACAAAAATTGCCAACCAATAACGGTGGTTATAAAGCTATGGCCTATGGTAAAACTCACGATAAGGTGTATAGCGAATTAACGACTGATCATCCGATTGATTTAACTCGTTACCAAGTTGCAAATTGTTATATGGGTCGAATTGGTTTAATTAATTCGGGTGGTGAATCGAAAGGTGCGTCGGATTTGGCTGAAGCGGTTACCACTGCGGTAATTAACAAAAGAGCTGGTGGACATGGTTTGATTAGTGGAAGAAAAGCTTTTCAAAAACCAATGAAAGAAGGAATTCAATTATTAAACTCAATACAGGATGTTTACCTTTCGAAAGAGGTAACCATTGCATAAATTAGTATAAAATTTAGCCTATGTGGTTTAAAAGGACAAAGGAAGGTATTACAACTTCAACTTCTGAAAAGAAGGAGACTCCGGAAGGCTTGTGGTATAAATGTCCGGAATGTAAAGAGATTACTCCTGCCGAAGATCACGAATTAAATAATTGGGTTTGTAAAGCATGTAGCTACCACGAAAGAATTGGCAGCGCAGAATATTTCCACATTCTTTTTGATGGTGGAAAATATAAATTGCTAGACGATTCGTTAAAAGCAGTTGATGCTTTAAAGTTTACTGATACCAAACCTTATGCTTCACGTTTAACTGATGCTATAAAAAAGACAGAACTAAACGATGCCATGCAAACCGGAACCGGTAAAATTGATGGCAAAAATTTAGTGATTTGTTGTATGGACTTTAGTTTTATTGGCGGATCGATGGGTGTGGTTGTTGGAGAAAAAATAAGTAGGGCTATTGACCATTGTATTAAAACTAAAAAACCTTTAATGATCATTAGCAAATCAGGTGGTGCAAGAATGATGGAGGCGGCATTTTCATTAATGCAAATGGCCAAGTCTTCTGCTAAACTTACTTTGTTGGCTGACGCAGGGCTGCCCTATTTCTCGCTGTGTACCGATCCAACAACGGGTGGTGTTACCGCTTCCTATGCAATGTTGGGAGATATTACAATGGCAGAACCAAATGCATTGATTGGGTTTGCAGGTCCCAGAGTTGTAAAAGAGACTATTGGTACCGATCTTCCTGCGGGGTTCCAACGTTCGGAGTTTCTATTGGAGAAAGGATTTTTAGATTTTATCATCCACAGAAAGAATTTAAAAGCAAAACTATCTCATATGATTACCATTTTCGCTAATCAAAAAGTTAAATAGAATTATTCACATTCACTTTTTCAAGAAACACTATATACATTGGTATGAAAAAAACATTAGTTATTGGTGCTTCTGAAAATCCTGACAGATATGCACATAAAGCAGCTGTAAGTCTGTTAAATCATGGACATGAGATTGAATTATTCGGAATTAAAGCCGGAGAAGTTGAGGGTGTAAAATTTCAAACAGAGTTTCCTACTTCTATTCCTGATCTGGATACTATTACTTTATATGTAAATCCATCCATTCAAAAAAACTACTACGCAAATATATTAGCACTCAAGCCAAAACGGGTTATCTTTAATCCTGGAACTGAAAATGCACAGTTTGAAAAGACTTTGGAGGAGAATGGGATTGTGGCTGAAGAGGCTTGCACTTTGGTGCTGTTGAGCATTGGAGAATATTAACTCCCTCAATAAAACATTAATAGAACACAATGACACCGATGCGACTGATCTTCACACATCAAATCAGTTGTAATATGTAACATCTGTGTTATCTGTGTTCCATTTTTTACTATGTTAGTGGTGAAATTAATCGTTTATGACCCTCCCCGCTGACGCAAAAAATACAAGGAATCAGGTTTTTATTATCATTATTGCATCGTTGGGTTATTTCGTCGACATCTATGACCTGATTCTTTTTAATGTTGTAAAAAAAGCAAGTTTACTTTCTTTGGGGTTTAAATTAGATCAACTTAAAGATATTGAAATAGGTTTGTTCAACTGGCAAATGTTTGGGATGTTGGTCGGCGGAATTTTATGGGGAATACTCGGAGATAAAAAAGGAAGATTAAAAGTTTTGTTCGGTTCCATTCTTTTGTATTCAATGGCAAATATAGCAAATGCTCATGTTTGGGATCTTACTTCATATAAAGCCATTCGCTTTATTGCAGGTGTGGGTTTAGCCGGAGAATTGGGTGCAGGAATTACCCTCATCAGCGAAATGATGAAAAAAGAAAAACGTGGTTATGGAACGATGATCGTAGTTACCTTCGGAGCATTAGGTGCCGTATTCGCCGCTTTGGTTGCCAATAAATTTAACTGGCAAACTTCTTATTGGGTAGGTGGAATCATGGGATTATGTTTATTGCTTTTAAGAGTCGGTGCATTCGAATCAGGAATGTTCAAGAATATGCATGCCGAAAAAAAGAATTTGGCGAAGGGGGATTTTTTTATGTTATTCAACAATAAAAAACGTTTGGGGAAATATTTACTCTGCATTGTCATGGGATTGCCCGTTTGGTTCGTGGTTGGAGTGTTAATCGCATTATCCGAATCTTATTTCGCTGCTGATGTCTTCCGCCTTACAGGGAAAATATCCACGGGGTATGCCGTGATGTGCTGTTATATAGGTTTATCAGCGGGAGATTTACTCAGTGGACTTTTGAGCCAGTTATTTAAATCAAGATTAAAAGTGGTATTTGGATATTTGATCTTCAGTATTCTTGTTATTGGTTTCTATTTATTTGGAATGGATGGAAGATCTCCGGCGTTCTTTTACTTCATTTGTGTATTACTTGGGGTGGGAACAGGATATTGGGCATTGTTTGTTACGGTAGCTGCAGAACAATTCGGAACCAATATTAGATCAACTGCCACCTCAACTGTTCCTAATTTTGTTAGAGGAGCTGTTATTCCTATTACAAGTTCATTTAAATATCTGGTTCCATTAGTTGGAATGGTTGGAGGATCAATTATTGTGGGTTCAGTTTGTATTTTACTCGCATTAATTTCAACCATACTCTTAAAAGATAGTTTCAATAAGGATCTTGACTATATGGAAACCTAATGGAAGCATCACAAAGAATAGATAAATATTTGTGGTGTGTTCGCATCTATAAAACACGCAGCATAGCTACTGATGCATGTAACGGTGGTAAAATAAAACTCAACGGTACCAATACAAAACCATCGAAAGAATTAAAACGTGGTGATAAAATAGAATTTAAACGTGGTGTAGTTCAACATACCATAGAAGTGGTTGATTTCCCTAAAAACAGAATTACAGCTAAGGATGTTGCCTTGTATTTTAATGATCTTACACCAGAAAGCGAAACTATGAAACTTCAGGACCTGAAGTATGTGAAAGTGGAACGCAGAGATAAAGGACTGGGTAGACCTACGAAGAAAGAGAGAAGAGACATCGATAAGTTGAAGGGGGGGTAAGAAAATCTTTTTTTGAACAGACGAACAATAGAACAAACGAATTACGAAGTAACACGAATTTTTTTTCCTAAGCTTGCGAGGCATTCTGCGAGATGATATCTGCCGCTTCGAAGATACTGGCCAGCTTGCTGCGTCAGTATGGAAAGCATCCTCAAAGATTAGCAGAGCAAAAGAAAAAGATATGCGAGATCTGTGGGAGAAAAAAAGAGCCGTCTTAATGATCTACTTTCTAATTAACTCGATCCACAATTCATTTCCCATTCTTTTAGGAATAGAATTTATTGCAAGGTCCATCGAAATTTCAAAATAAGGCTCAAAGTATTTTACGTATTCATCTTTGGTTCCTCCAAAGGGAGGACCTTCCTTTTCAAATTCAGAAGCAAAGAGAAGTCCAACGAGTTTACCACCGGGATTTATTACCTCCGACATTTTTTTTGCATAAGCTGGACGGAGATCTCGATTGATTGCACAGAAAAAGGTTTGTTCAATAATTAAATCAAATTTTTTCTCTAGTTTAAAAAAATCACCTAGTATGATTTGATCCTTGGGGAAATCAGGATTTCTGGCTTTGAAGTTTTCTAATGGTAAAGGAGAAATATCCATCACGAAAACATTTTTGAAACCTTGTTTCCATAAATATTCAACTTCGTGGGCATTTCCTGCACCCGGCATAAGGATAGACAGTTCCTTATTATCTAATCCATCTATAAATTCTTTTATGGGGGTTGAAGGATGTCCGATATCCCATTGAGTGGTTCCTTCTTTGTAGCGGTCTGTCCAGAAATCTTTATTGAGGTTTTGTGTCATGAGATAAAGATACAATTTTTAACCACAGAGAGCACAGAGTTCTGCACCGAGGTACACAGAGAAAGAATTCAGTGGACTCCGTGTGAAATAAGCGACGAACACTCAGTTACCTCTGTGTTTAAACTCTAAAGAAATCCCAAGAGAAACTCCACCACAAAAACCCCAAAAACGTTTCCCATTGCAAGTCCTACAATACCCACAACGATTCCAGGAGCCATTAAATCTTTGTTTTTGATCGCGTTGGCTATTGCGGGAATAAAAGGTGAACTCATAATTCCAGCAGCCGAAGTAATGATCATTGTATCGGTATCAATCTTAAATATTTTACATAAGACAAAATGGATGAACATCGAACCAAACAATATAATGAAGGTAAACAACAAGTATGTTGAATTAAGATTTACCAAATCATTGAAATACGTAAGTGTTCCTAGAAAAGTAAAGAAAACAGAAAACAAATAATCCCCTGTTCTAAAATTCCATGGGTTGTTTCTAATCGACGGAACAAACGAAAGTACTACTGCGAGAATAGTAATTGATAAAATAACAAATACCATGCTCATATTTCCCATACTCCCTGTGAACACTATCCATAAAAGCACAGGAACTGCAAATACAAGTATTGCTAAAAGAATTCCGGCAGGAATTTTTAAAAATGGTTTAGAGAGGTTGGGCTCTTCATTTTTATTTTCCTCGACTGAATTATTTACAGGAACATATTTCTTCAAAACAAAGTTGAATAATCTTTGAGCAAACACCATTACAAAAAGGAGATAAACAGAACTTGCAACTGCATCGCATAAAAAAATCTGATTATACAAGTTTTCTTCAATCCCGAAGGCAATTTTAACCGCAGCCATATTGGGAGTTCCACCTACATAAGTACCAGTAAGCATTCCGGCAACATAAGGTAACTCCTCCCCTTTTTCTAAAACAAAGAATAGTACGATGGCCAGCGCAACAACACCAATGATCCCAAGCAAATAACTGAACAACATTTTTAATGAAAGTTTGATCCATCGTTTCATGTCAGTAGAAAAAAGCATGAGGATAAGTCCGAGTGGAACAATAACATTATTGATTTCCTGAACCACTGGTTTATTGACCAATGAATGCGGAAATGAATTTCCAATGATCATTCCGGTTAGAAAACAACAGATCGTTACTCCAAGAAAATTAAATACTTTCCATTTTTTGCAAACCCATTGAAATATGAAAGGAATACTCAATACCAAAACAAAATATATGATCATTCCCATCATGGAATCAAAGTATAATGAGCAGCCGCGTATCCTCTGCTGCATGAATTAAAATGCCACCATTCGTATAAGATAGGACTAAATTTTGCTTGAAGCATAATTCTTCGGAGCAATTTTCGATTGTTATAGGCCTCTTCCGAAATTTTTCCAGAAGATTTTAATCCCCATTCATTTACAATATGAGATTCGTGACCAAAATGATCAAAATCAGTTCCCATATCGATAGGTTTACCGTTAGAATCACAAATAGTAAGATCAATGGCCACTCCGTAATTATGTAAAGAATTATTATTGGGGTGACTTAAATATAATCCTTGTGCAACAGGCATTTTTATATAGAGATCGTACATGAGTTGTTGCACATAATGTGGACGAGCCCCATCGTACACTAAAAAAAAATAGTCAGGAAATTCACTGTGTAAAATGCTGTCGGCCACCCAAAGCTTATCAGCAGTTTGCTTGTTCACATAACATTTTTCAATATTTCCATAAAGATCCTCGTGAACAAAGTTGGCTGTATCAGAATAACTCAGGTGAACAAAAAAACGGGAACTGATAGTTTCAACATCTACCATTCCGTATTTAATGAATTCTCGTTCGATAAAACCAACATATTGGGTTTTGGGTACAGAGTCAAATGACGATTTTGAAGAATTGATTAAATCGCTGTTCAAACAACCTAACAGAAAAAGAAAAGATATATAAACAAGATTCTTCACGAAACTATTGAAATAAATTCACAAACTGATCAGGAACATCTTTCATTTTCTTTTCATCGTAATTGTAACATACCATATTGGTTTTTGCAATCGCAATTACCTTTTGGTCTGATTTACGGGTGATATAATAGAAAAGATCGAACGACGTGACAGAAAAATCATAAGCAGTCATTTCAATTAGAAGTGTATCTCCATAATAAGCTTCATTTTTATATTGAATGGCTACATCACTCATAATGAGTGAAACTCCAAACAGATCTAATTCCTTACAGCCATAGTTTTGTAAAAACCGAATGCGTCCTTCGTGCATGATGGATAAAAGCGCATCGTTCCCCATGTGGTTACCATAATTGATATCGGAGATACGAACATCAATTTCGGTTTTAAAAGGAAATTGTTTGGGTATTTCTAGTTTGATTCGTGCCATAGATAAATAAAAAGCAAAAATAGAGATTATTTGGACGCATCCGGATGTTTCAATCAAGACAAGAGCGGCCCGGGTTGGCAGCAGTACCGACCGAAGGGAGTACTGCAGAAGAAGGGATGGCACATGCTGACCGAAGCGTCAGTAAAAGTCGCCAAAAAATAAATAGAACACTGATAACACAGATTATACAAATCGACACCGATTAAATCCGTTAAAATCAGCTGAATCTGTGTTATCAGTGTTCTATTCATTTACTATCTTTGGCTTTCGAAACAAAGACTATGAGAAAGAAGATTGCCGCAGGGAACTGGAAAATGAACACTACACCAGAAGAAGGAAAAAAATTGGTAAAAAATATAATGGATGGAATAAGTTCCATGAAAGATCATCAGGAAATATATTTCTTTCCACCCTTTACACATATTGCTTCGATTGTCGAAATTACTTCACGTCCTAATTTTTATACCGGAGCACAAAATTGTTCGCAGTTTGAAAAAGGTGCATACACCGGAGAGATTTCTCTTGGAATGCTAAAAGCGATTGGTGCAAATCATGTAATCATTGGTCACAGTGAACGCAGAAGCATATTCGGAGAATCATACGAAACTTTAAAAGCAAAATCATCTGCAGTAATTGCATCCGGGGCAACACTTGTTTTTTGTTGTGGTGAAACTATTGAAGAAAGAGAAAGCGACAATCATTTTAAAGTAATAGATGCTCAATTAAATGGTTCGTTGACCCATTTAACAAAAGAGCAAATGAAAAATGTGGTGGTCGCTTACGAACCTGTTTGGGCCATTGGTACAGGCAAAACAGCATCACCGGAACAAGCACAGGATATGCATGCCTATATAAGATCTTTGTTAAAAGAATATTTTGATGAAACCACTTCTGAAGAAACACCTATTTTATATGGTGGAAGCGTAAATGCGACAAATGCGAAAGAATTATTCTCACAGGCGGATATCGATGGAGGTTTGGTAGGTGGAGCATCGTTAAAAGCAGAAGAATTTATTGAAATTATTAAAGCTCTACCGTAGATAATATGGGAACACCCTTCGCAGACTATATTCAATACCGAATTGCCGCAATTAACGGCAAGGAAATTGCTTTAGAGGAGCAACAGGACATTATTATTAGCGAATTAAGCGATATGCCTTTTGAAACCTTTGAAAATAAGGATGAATTTATCCTTGCCTATATTCAGGCCAATCTTGATCAACCCGAATTTAAATCGGTTGTTGAGAGCATTCAAGGAGTTAAATCTGTTGAGACTACAAGAATTAAAGGGGAAAATTGGAACAAGGTTTGGGAAGAAAGCTTTGAACCCATTACCATTGAAAACGACGTGATTGTTAGAGCCCCTTTTCACCATGTTGATAAGAGTTTTAAACATGAAATAATAATCGAGCCTAAAATGTCGTTTGGGACTGGTCATCATGCAACCACTCGTTTGATGATGGAAACAATGTTGCACCTTAACTTCAAAAATAAGTCTGTTTTAGACATGGGTTGCGGCACAGGAATACTTGCTATACTGGCGGCCAAACTAGGTGCAGTTAAGCTAAGTGCAATTGATCACGACCCTGTTTGTGTAGAAAACACCCTCGAAAACATTGAATTGAACGGATGTTCTCAAATAGAGGTTTTTCTAAATGATAAAATTTCTGCTAACTTTAAGACTGATATTATTTTAGCCAATATTCAAAAGAACGTGTTGATAGAACAAATGCCCTTATACAAACAATGGTTAAACTCAGGTGGAACTTTGTTGGTAAGTGGTATTTATGAAGAATCGGTTCAACCAGTAAAAGAATCTGCTAAAATAAATGGTCTTAAATACAAATTACACCAAAAACTAAATGAATGGTGTATGATAGAATTTATAAACTAAAGAAACCGAATGAAGCAATTATTACTTCTTGTATGTAGTTTTTTAGTTATAACCACAGGTTATCTGCAAACCAGTGATTTCCCGTCGGACCCAACGACTTTCCAAACAGAAATGGAAAAGTTTATGAGGCAGAATGACAATAAGGAAATAAAAGATTTTATGAAAGAGTTTGATACCGTATGGAATGATGGTCCATTCGGCATATATCGTGATCAGGTAATTACATTCTCCAATGTAATGTTGAAAAAAAAGTATCAGGCCGCCACTCAATTCAAAATGTTTTTGAGAGCTGTAATGGACTTTCACAAAGCTGGACATCCAAAGTCGAATTTTGATAATTGGATCAAAGGATTGGAGTGGATCACCAAAAAGAAATCTTCTACTTACTTTATGGAATATGTGGAAGCTTCGGATTATCTTTTTAAAGATAATAATCTTATTAAACTTCCTGGACACGTTTGGTACACGAACACAACAGCGTGGAAAATAGAACTTGCAGACGGAGATATTATCACCTGGACTTTCCCTTCAATGAATTTATATTGTGTGGGAAAAGATGATACAATACTTATTGAAGGAACTGGAGGGGTGTATTATCCTCACGAAGAAAAATTCATGGGTAAAAAAGGAACTGTTTATTGGTCGCGAAATAAATTAAACCCCGATGAAGTTTATGCGCAGTTGAATAATTACTCGATAAACGTAAAGCGTTCAACATTTACAGCTGATTCGGTGATGTTCAGTCATAAGTCCTATTTCCCCAATCCAATTATGGGCCGCCTTGAAGAAAAGGTAACTGATATTGTTGATGGAAAGGATTATTTCTATCCAAAATTCGACTCCTATTCAAAAACATTTGAAATAAAAAGCTTGTTCCCTAATATTGATTATTCGGGAGGATTTTCTTTTTATGGAAAAAGATTTATTGCAAAAGGAGACAGTGTCGATTTAGCAACACTAAAGATTTATCATAAGGGCGAGATTTTCATTAAGGCCTCAGCAAGAACATTTAGTATTGAAGACAAAAAAGCAAGTTCACAAAGTGCTGCAGTAACCATGTATTTAGGTGAGGACAGTATTTATCATCCCGGGTTGGAATTCAAGTTTCTAAAATCGATGGAAACCAATCAAGGGAAAGATAGTTTGATCAATCTTGTGGAGTTTACAAGAGTTGGAGAAGGCACTGTACAAACACCATTTCAGGATTCGTATCATAATGTAGAGATCATTTTCGAACTTTTGCAATGGAACATGGGAACTGATTTTGTGAAAATTTCCTCCAGTAGGGGAGCTAATGAAAACATTGCGAAATTTCGTTCACAAAATTTCTTCAACCTGCTTGAATATGAAAGAATGCAAGGTATGGATGATATACATCCGCTTACAAAGCTCAATCAATATTTGAAGGGTCGGAAAGGTGATACCTCGAAGGTATTTACGGCAGGACAATATGCCAACTTTCTCAAATTTGATCTTTCTATGACAAGGCAAATGTTGATGAGATTTTCTATTTCAGGTTTAATTTCATACAACATCGAAACAGAAACAGGAGTTGTAAATGATAGATTTTATCATGTGATCAATTCGGCAGCGAGAACTACTGATTATGATATTATTGAGATCAATTCTAACATGGGCAGAAATCAACAAAATGCAACTTTAAGTCTGCTCGATTATAGATGGGATATTAAAGGTGTTGATCATGTTGTATTGTCCGATTCACAAGACGTAGAAATTTCTCCTTATGGTGAACAGCTTGTTTTAAAGAAAGATCTAGATTTTACTTTTAATGGAAGATTATTTAGTGGTCGTTTTGCATTGTATGGAAAGAATTGGGATTTCAGTTATAAAAATTTCAAATTAAAAAGTCCTGATATTGATTCATTAAAGATTGTTGCGCAAGGATTTCCGAAGGATAAAAATTATTCAGGAAACTTGCCGGATACAATTTTGCATAGCGTAATTGAAGACTTAAGTGGGGAACTCTTCGTGGATCATCCAAATAACAAATCGGGACTCAAGCCTTTCCCCGAATTCCCAAGTTTTATTTCTTCAAAAAAATCCTATGTGTATTATGACGATCCTTACATAGAACATGGAGTATATAAAAGGGGTGAATTTTATTTCATGCTCGATCCTTTCAAAAAGGATAGTCTGGATGAATTTAAAACTCCTTACATGAAATTTGCCGGGACTTTTGTTTCGGATGGGATCTTTCCCGACTTGAAAGAAGATCTGATTGTAATGCCAGATTATTCTCTGGGATTCCTCAAGAAAATCGACCCAAAAGGTTTAAAAGCATACGGAGGGAAAGCAACTTATTACGATACACTAACACTTACGAATCGTGGATTACGTGGAGGTGGAAAATTAGATTATTTAACGTCTACGGCCAAGTCAAATGATTTTGTTTATTATCCCGACTCGATGAATGCATTAGCTTATTCATTTGGAATTAAAAAGACCAAAGGTGGAATTGAAACTCCGGATGTGAAAGGAAAAGATGTAAAAATTCATTGGGAACCTGGAAATGATAAGTTTGATGTTACAGAAACGGGAACCCGATTTGAAATGTATGAAGGTGAAGGAACCATGAATGGAACTCTTACACTTACTCCATCAGGTTTGGAAGGAAATGGTAATTATCACTTCGGACAAAACGCAGATATGAAATCGGATGTATTTAAATTTAAAAGCACAACTTTTCATGCTGACTCTTCAGGATTTTATTTGTCCGATAATCCAACAGAAATTGGTGATACAGCACAAGTGGCATTTAAAACAGACAATGTTCGTGGAGATGTATCATATGATGATAGAAAAGCCAGTTTAAAATCTAATACTGCTGAATCTTTTGTGGAATTTCCGCAGAATCACTTTAAAGCATACATGGACGAGATGGTTTGGAACATGGATAGTGGAACCGTTGATATGAATAGCAGAAGAGTTGACCAAATTGGGTTGAAGGGGGCTTTGTTTGTTTCTACTGACAAGCGACTCGACTCGTTGGCATTCGTAGCTCCTTTAGCTGACTTTATTGTTGATGAACATATCATTAATGCATCCGGTGTAAAATATATTGATGTTGCGGATAGCAGAATTTTCCCAATCGATGAAAAAATTACTATCCGTGATGATGCGAAAATCGATCCGTTTGTCGATGCAAAAATATGGGTAGGAAAAACCGACAAAATTCACGTTTTGGATCATGCTAATATTACCATATTTACAAGTCATAAGTATAGCGGAACAGCAGAGTACACTTATGTAAATGAGATTGGTGTTGGTCAGGTAATTAAAATGCATTCTGTTGAGGTTGATGAAAAAGATATAACTGTTGCTGAAGGAACGGTTGAACAAGTTTCAGATTTTAATATGAGTCCGGTGTTTGGGTTTAAGGGAAATGTTCACTTATACGGAAAAAATCAATTCTTAACTTTCGATGGATATACAAAAGTAATCCATACATGTAAGGTAATGAAAAACGACTGGTGTAAATTCCAAGCAGAGATAGATCCGAATAACATTTTAATTCCAATTCCTCTTGAACCTGAAAACGACAAGCAGGAGAAATTATATAATGGCTTCTTGTTTGCGGCAGATTCTACAGGTTTATATCCGGCTATGATGAGTGCCAAGAGAAAGTCAGGATCGGATGTTGAAGTATTGGGAGTTCAGGGATATTTATTCTTTGATAAAAAGACTCAGGAATTTAAGATCGCAAAAAAAGAAAAATTACAAGATTTCGAATTACCGGGAAGCTACATGTCATTTAATGTAAATACATGTAACAGTTACGGAGAAGGAAAAATGGATTTGGGTTCTAATTTAGGTCAGGTAGATTTAGCATGCGCTGGAAGCATTACTCATAAACAAAGTGATGAGGATATCTCAATGGATATTTTATTCACTGTTGATTTTAAAATGGATCCTACCATGGTTAATTTCATGGAAAATAATGTGAAGGCAGTTACTACAACGGGAGCTGATATTAAAAACGATCTTATCAAACGACAAATAACAGATCTTTTAGATTCCGGAAAAGCTGATAAATTATACGATAACTTAACGCTGGAAGGAAAATTCAAAAAACTGCCTTCACAGCTTAGAAAAATGTTGGTGTTAACGGATCTTCATTTTACCTGGGATAAAACTGCAAAGGCGTTGATTCATAATGGAACCGCTGGGGTAATGGTATTTAATGGGGAACAGGTAAATAAATCTGCAACTGTTATTCTGGAGATTGATAGAAAAACCAAGAATGACAACTTCACTATTTACATAGAGTTTGATGACGCCAATTGGTATTGGTTCTCGTACAAAGGATCAACCAAACAAATGACCATTTATAGTGGAGTAAAAGAATTTATGGATGTATTCGCTGCTGTTGATAATACAAAACGTGTTTTTACAAAACAAGGATTTGATGCTTACATGATCTTAACAGGAAGTCAATCGAAGGTGGATAAATTCAAAAAGAAATTCGGAATTACCGATTAACAAATGGTAGTTTTTATCATTTATATTTTAGCAGCCTATTTCATCGGATCGATTCCAACAGCCATTTGGTATGGCCGAATCTTTCATAAAACGGATATTCGCAAACATGGAAGCGGAAATGCAGGGGCAACAAATACCATAAGAACATTTGGTAAAAAAGCAGGGATATTGGTTTTAATAATTGATATCACGAAAGGAAGCGTAGGAGTTTTATTACCGTGGATGGTTTCATTCATAACTGACAACCCTGATCTTCAAATACAATTAGATAGTATTCAGCATCCACAATTAGCTTTGGGCTTAGCTGCTGGATTAGGACACATCTACCCCATTTACGAAAGGTTTAGGGGAGGAAAAGGCGTGGCAACACTTTTTGGGGTAATTCTTGCGATAGACCTATGGGTTGCGCTATGTACCGTGGTTTCATTCGTTATATTATTTATAATAACTAAGAGAGTTTCAGTTGGATCTATAATAAGTGGTGTCGCTTTTGCGGTAGCCTTTATTATTATGAATAAAAGCATGATGCCAGCTGACTATATATTAGTATGTGTTTTTCCGTTATTGATTATCTATACACATAGAAGTAATATAAAGAGACTCATGAATGGCACAGAACCTAGGCTATCATTGGGAAAGAAGAAGGATTGATTTTTTGGCGAATAAATTGGGCTCTGGGTGCATGAATTTAACAATTGAGCCTGACCACTACTTAGCCGGTTATGGAGCAACATCCTTATCAATTAAATGAAATCCATATTCCGTTAGGGAATTTTAACCATTTTATAGCTATATAACTATCAATCAGATAATTGAATTCATAAAACTAAAGCGGGTTCAAAAAAAACTAAAATGATTAAGTAGTTATATATTAATAGATTAACGTCAAAATGGAAGTTAATTTGTTAATAACTTCTTAATTTCTTTGCGAAAAAAAGGTAGCATTATTTGCATGGGACGAAAAAAAGTCTTTTATTTGCACCCTGTTAACAAATCTTATTTACTAAAATTTAACAATTATGAAGAAATTATTTTTCGGTGTATTATCAGTAGCTTTCTTGGCTGCTTGTGGTGGCGGAAACGCTGCTGAAAAAGCTGCTACGGAGTACTTGAACGCTCTTAAAAACAAAGATTTTGACAAAGCAAAAACTTTGGCAACTAAAGAAACTGCTCAGAACTTAGACATGATGAAGTCTCTAGGTACTGATTTCGGTTTAACTGAAGTGAAAGATGTAAAATGTACAGTTAAAGAAAACGAGGCGACTTGTACCTTCTGTTGTACTAAAGACACTTCTTTCAAAGAATTGAAACTTAAAAAAGATGGTGACAAATGGTTAGCTCATCAACCAAAAGAAACACCTCCAGCTACAACTGACACAACTTCAGTTACAACTGACACAACTTCAACTGACTCATTAAATACTGAGATGGATGAAGCTACAACAACTGAGAAAAAATAATCAGTAGTTATTTATAATTTTGAAAGGGGTTAAGATACTTATAGTTTTCTTAACCCTTTTTTCTTTGTTATCCGCTGCCAATTTAAAATTTATCATCGACACGAGCAGCGCAAAGATTGATACCAAGCAAACAGCAGTTAAATATTATTTTACTAATCAGGAAAAGGCCCTTCTTCAAGATGGTGATATCATTATGAGAAGAGGATACGGTGTTGTAAGTAGTATGATCTCAAACATGAATGATGCTCCTTATAATCTTTCGCATTGCGCCTTTGTTGTTAAAGAACCCAATGGTCAGTTCTCAGTGATTCACTCTGTGTCCAGTGACCTCAGTAACATCGACGGAGTTCAAAAACAAGGTCTTGATAGATTCACCAATGAAAGTGTAGCAAAAACGATTGTAGTGATTCGTCATAAAGGAGGAGATCCCGAAACAGGACATAAAATTACTGATGCCGCCAAAGTATATTTAGCTGATGAAATACAATTCGACCACCATTTTGATCTTTCTGATTCATCTACCTTCTATTGTAGTGAGTTAATTTACAGGGTTTATGGAGACGTTTTTAAAAAAGATTGTTTCCCCGAACGACTTCAAACCAATCATCCAACGTTTTTAACCTTCCCTGCTTTCATGGATTCTAGTAAATTTGATCTTATTATAAATCATCAGGGTGAACTGGTTAACAAATATTTTTCAAAAAATTAAATTCGTACCGATCATTATTGGTGTTATTGTTCTTTCTTCATTGAGAGTTCAATGTCAAAATGCATTTACTGATGCAGAGAATCATTATCAATCGGGATTAAAACTTTTCCAGGAAAATAAATTGGATCAGGCACTTGACGAATTTGCCTACAGTCTTTCAAAAAACCCCAATCACATCAATGCTCGCTTTAACAAAGCGATGATTCATATTAGAAAGCATCAATACAATCAAGCAATTTTAGATCTTGAAGAACTAAGAAAGATTAATCCGATATACGATAAAGTAAATTATTATCTGGGATTATCGAAATACAAAGTAGAAGCGTCTGATTCAGCTTTAAGTGATTTGAAAAGGGAAATTAAAGTTCACCCTCAATATTTTGAATCATACTATTTGGCAGGAAGAATCTATTTACTGAATAACCTTCCTGACTCAGCAATTTACTACTTAAATAAATCCATTATTTACAATCCGCAATACTATTCTTCATATCACGATTTAGGAGTTTCATATTTTATAAAAAACTCTTTAGATACCGCTTCCGGATTTTTTTCAGAAGCGATCAAGATTCGCCCTACTTCAGTAATGTCGTATCGAGATCTGGCTATGGTATATTACTATAAGGGAAAAACGGATCTGGCAATAGATAAATTATCTACCGCTTTCAATCTTGATAGTACAAATATTTATACCCTAATGAATTTAGGTACGCTTCTTTACGAAACTCAAAATTATATTGAAGCAAAGAATATGTTTACCAGAAGTATTGATGTCCACCCTGATTATTTACCGGCATACATAAATCGATCAGCGATTTATATTGAGATGGGAAAATATGAAGAAGCCATCTCTGATTTAGATTACTATATTCTGAATGATGAAAAAAATGGTCAGGCTTTTTTAAACAGAGGTATTGCCCACGAAAATATTTTTCGCTGGAAAGAAGCTTGCACCGATTGGAAAAAGGCTGTTGAGCTAGGGGTTGTAAAGGCTCAGAAATATGTGGAGGAACAATGCAAAGAATAAATGGTCATACAAATTCTAATATAATTTTCTCAGTGAACTCTGTGAAAAAATCTCTGCGAGATCAATGGTTAATATTTTCATTCACATTGCTCTTAATATTCACCTCACAGTTTCTATTTGCACAAAACCCTATCAATAGGGATGCTAAAAAATACTATCAAAAGGCAGTGCAGATAATTGATAAAAAAGATTTTTCAAATGGGAATCTGGATCTGGCCATGATCAACATCCAAAAAGCATCCGAAATTGATCCAGAATACCCTGAGATAAATTATTATATGGCGATGGTCTTTTACTATCAGAAGGATTATGTAAAATCAGATCAGTATTTCCTAAAATATCGTTCACAGGTAAAAACTGTAAGTCCAGATTACTATTTATATGAAGGGATCACCAAATATAAATTGACTGACAATGCATCTGCACAGGAACATCTTCAGGGATTTATAAATACTCTTGCAGCGGATAAAGATCATAATAAAGATTCACTCGCCAGACGTCATATTCAATTGGCCAAACAGAGTCAAACATTGATGTCGAAGATTCTTCCATCAAAAAAAGAACCCATCACCGCTATTAATACTGAGGCTTATGATGAGTACTACCCTATTTTATCATCCGATAGAAAAAGAATTTTATTTAACAGGCTAGAAACGGATACAGTAACCGGAAAACCGATCAATAGAATTTACGTGTATTATATCGAAGGCGATACAAATGGTCCTAATCCAAGATTACTGCCTCTTAACAATATTGAGAACAAAGAATTTATTGTTACATCTATGAATACCACGGGAAAGAAACTCCTGTTGGTGTCGAAAGATAAAGATGGGTTATATGATATTTACGAAAGTGAATGGATGATTCGTGAATGGACAGCTCCAAGAAAAATGTATTCACAGATAAATTCATACGCCGATGATAAATTTGCGATGTATGGTCATAATGATAGTTTAATCTATGTGATCAGCAATCGTCCGGGTGGATATGGAGGATATGATATATGGAAGATTAACAATACCTCCCACATCCTTTACGAAACTATGATCAATCTCGGTCCGGTAATCAATACAGAATTCAACGAAAATTATATTGCTACTGTACCTAATTCTAATCTTTTGTTCTTTTCAACAGAAGGGCATTTGAATATTGGAGAATCGGATGTATTCAGAACAAGATTAGAAGCAGGACAGTATACCCGTCCGGTTAATTTAGGATATCCAATTAACACCACCGCTGATGAAAATACTTTTTTCCCATACCCAACAGCCAATATGGGTTTATCATCTCAAAAAAATTCAACCTGGGATATTGTGATTACTTACTTACCTCCTAAAGCCAAAAAGCCCGCATATATTTTGCAGGAACAATATTTGGAGGATGCACATTTAGGAAAAGTTACCATCATTACTCCAAAAGATGAGTAACCCTGAATTAAAGATGACCGGAGATGGTTCGCATACATTATTTGTACCTGAACTAAACGAGAATTATCATTCTTATCATGGAGCTTATGCAGAGGCCATTCATGTTTTTATAGAAACAGGATTAATGGTGGCCAAAGATAACTTCTCCCCTCTTGAAGTTTTTGAAGTAGGTTTTGGAACTGGCTTAAATGCAACTCTAGCTTATGAATTTTCAGGAAAACAAAATCATCCCGTTCATTATACTGGTATTGAAAAATATCCATTAACCTCAGAAATCATTTCCCAATTGAATTATTGGGAATTCTGGAAAAATGATGAGATGGATGATGCATTCAGTAAAATGCATAGAGAAAAATGGGATTCAAATATCGTGATTGATGCAAATTTTCAATTCAGGAAATTAAACGGATCTGTTTTAGAATATATATTTGAATCGAATCTTTATCATGTCATTTTTTTCGATGCATTTGCTCCCGAGAAACAACCGGAAATGTGGAGTGTGGAATTATTTAAGAAACTCTACAACTCATTAGCAAAAGGTGGAATGCTGGTTACCTATTGTGCCAAAGGTAAGTTCAAAAGAGATTTAAAAGCCGCGGGTTTCGATGTACAAACTTTGGTGGGACCACCGGGGAAAAGAGAAATGGTGAGGGGAATGAAGCTGTAACATTCTATTTTTCTCATGACCCGATACGGGTCAAATGTCTATAGAAAATGGATTGTTTGAATATTTCAACTCCAGAGGAGTTGTATATTTTTGTAAAGAAATGAAAATGATACATGCGACACCCTCCGAGGTCGTTTTGGCTTTTCATTCGTTTGTTTCTATGTACATTTGATTCCTCCAGAATCAGTCGAGAAAAATAAAATAGACGTAAGCACCAGCAATGTGAAGGGTGTGGCCTGCAAGACCAAGCGATTAGCGAGCCTCCCGAAATAAATTCGGGAGGCTGCACGTAGCAAAGGCGCCATAAAAAATTATTTCAATTCAATTGTCTCTTTACAAAAAGAATATTCTTCCTGCAAATGATTCGATGCAACAATTACCATACGATCACCCGAATATTGTTTTACAAGATCAACATACCATTGTTTACCTGCTGCATCTAAATTAGATGTAGGCTCATCCAATAATAAAATATCACTAAGGGTAAAAATCGCCAACAACAGTCTAACACGTTGTTTCATTCCCGAAGAGAACTGGTGTATAAATTTATCCTTTGAATTTTCTAACCCTGAAACTTTTAAAAGTTCGCTTACCGAAAGGTTATTGATTGGCTTGCGAAATTTAAAATGAAAATTGATACACTCATTTAAATTGAGATCTTCAATTACATCACTCCATGGTGCAGCCAGGGAAACATGATTAAAAACTTTGTCAATGGGTAGATTTTTTCCACCATCATAAAATTTTATTTCGCCTTTTGAAACAGAATATAATCCGGTAAGAATTTTCATCAATGTACTTTTACCACTTCCATTGGAACCTAAAATTGCATAGGAGTTTCCCCCATGAAACTGATAGGAGAAATCTTTAATGATATAATGATTAGAATACTTCTTGCTAATGTTTTTAAGTTCGATTTGCAAGCTCATATTTTTTTATCGATGTTAGTGTTTGGTTTATCATGTTTGATTTCAAGGCACTCGAAAGAAAAAAAAGTGGAGTTTACATGGGTAAATGAACATTTTTTTTATGAGAGTAACACAGAAATCGAATATGAGAATCGAACACCACTAGTCAGGATTTTTAATGAGCTGTGCCATCATTTCGGCTTCCATTACTGCTTTTCCATCGACATACGCGGTACCTTCCATATGCACCAAACCTCTGCGAATCGGTTGAAGAAGGTTTAACATAAATACAATGGTGTCACCCGGGGTTACTTTCTGTTTAAATTTCACCGATTCAATTTTCACGAAGTAAGGAGTATACTTTTTAGGATCATCCAAATTAGCCATTGCCAAAATTCCACCAACCTGAGCCATTGCTTCAATTTGCATTACTCCCGGGAAAATTGGATTGCCTGGAAAATGTCCCATGAAACAAGGTTCATTCATCGTTACATTTTTTACTCCGATCACATGCGTATCACTCACTTCAATAATTTTATCGACCAATAAAAATGGATATCTATGAGGAAGAATTTCCATGATCTGATAAATATCATATGCCGGCTTTTTACTAAGATCAACATAAGGCATTAATTTTTTTGCTTTTTGATCCTTAGCAATTTGTTTCAGTTTTTTTGTAAAGGCTACATTGGCTGTATGTCCGGGACGATTCGCAATAATGCTGCCTTTCACAGGCATTCCCAACAAATAAAGATCACCAATCAAATCCAACATTTTATGACGTGCTGGTTCATTTGCATAATGTAATTCAACATTGTTCAATGTATTTGAACCGTTCACTTTTACATCAGGTCTGTTGAACAAAACGGCCAGCTCTTTCAATTTGTCTTCGCTTAATTTTTGTTCAACGAATACAATTGCATTTGTAAGGTCACCACCTTTAATCAAATTATTTTTTGCTAGGTATTCTACTTCATGCAAGAAAACAAAAGTTCTTGCTTTAGAGATTTGATCCTGAAAAGTTGCGAAATCTTCGAAAAAAGCTCCTTGTGTAGTTAAAGAGTTCGATTTAAAATCGATCATTACATTGGCTTTAAAACCATCATAACGAACTCCGGTAATATCTACACCATGTTCTTCATCAGAAAAAGTGATGTTATCACCAATTTCAAAATATTTTCTTGGAGCATCCTGCTCTTGAATTCCTACCTTTAAAATTGAAACCACATAAGGATATGCACTCCCATCCATAATTGGAATTTCAGGTCCGGTAAGATCTACCAATGCATTATCAATCTTGCAACCAGCAAATGCTGCCATAATATGTTCAACTGTGTAAACAATGGCATCATTCTTTTTAAGGGCAGTACAACGATTGGTATCCATCACCAAATCAACATCAGCAGGAATGATAGGCTGGTCAGGCAAATCCGTCCTCCTGAATTTTATCCCAGCATTGGCATCAGCCGGATGCACGGTACAGGTAATAAACTCCCCGGTATGAAGTCCTATCCCTTCTAAGCTAAACGATTGGACGATAGTATGTTGTTTATCCATGTAAAAAAACCACCTGGTTGCGTTATGTGTTCAAGGTTCGCTGAGGAGGTTTAGGGTCCTCAAAAGCGAACGCAAGATTAGCAAAAATTTTTGAATTAAGTGGCAAAAAAAGGTGGTAAGAAGCCAAATGAGGCCAATAATCAATGCGCTACTGAAACTTAGGCTCTTCCTCTGTTTCCTGAGAATGTCTGCGAATAACTCCACGTGGACTATTTCTTATAAACGCAACAATTTCGTTCTTTTCATCCGTCTCAGGGAACTCTCTTTCAAGGTACTCCAATGCTTGTGTAGGATTCATTCCACTGTTATAGATTACACGATAGATATCAAGTATAGTATTGATTCTTTCAGCGCTAAATCCACGTCTTTTTAATCCTACCGAATTGATCCCTCCATAGCTAAGAGGATAACGGCAGGCAACTGTATAAGGAGGAATATCTTTCCCTCCCAAAGAACCTCCACTTACAAATGCATGCTTACCAACTCTAACAAATTGATGTAAAGCACACATTCCACCAAGAATAGCATAATCTTCAATAGTAATATGACCTGCCAATTGAGTGTTATTGCTTAAGATACAATGGTCACCAATGATACAATCATGAGCAACATGACAATAAGCCATAATAAGGCAATGATTCCCTACCACAGTTCTCATTCTATCCTTAGTGCCTCTATTGATGGTAACAAACTCTCTGATGGTTGTGTTATCACCAATTTCCACGGTGGTAGCTTCTCCGGCAAATTTTAAATCCTGCGGAATCGCAGCAATAACAGCTCCCGGGAAGATTTGGCAATTCTTACCTATTCTTGCACCTTCCATGATAGTAACATTGCTTCCAATCCAGGTTCCTTCACCTATCTCAACATTCTTATGAATAACAGTAAACGGATCGATTTTTACATTCTTTCCAATGATTGCAGCCGGGTCTATTACAGTATGGGGATAATTCATCATAAATTGGGTAACAACCTACGTTGTCAACAAAAATTACACATCACAAAAATATAATTAAAAACGATAATCCTTTCAGTAAAGGGCTAAGCAGGAAAGCAAGAGGTGGTAGATCTGTATACTAAAGGGTGTTTTACTTCCCTAATTCTTTTTTTAATGCCGCCAATTCATGTTGCAATTTGTTCAATTGTTCATACATATCAGGCAGTTTTTTCTGAGAGATCCAGATTTTTTTGGTCTCATTTAATTCTTTAGCAGGAGCGCCTAAGACAGTTGTTCCCGGAGTTAAAATTGATTTTGCAACACCAGATCCAGCGCCGATAGAAACATCATCAGCGATCTCAAGATGTCCGGTAATTCCGGCTTTACCACCAATAGAACAACGTTTTCCAATTTTGGTACTACCACTAATTCCAACCTGAGCTGCAATTGCAGTATGCTCTCCAATTTCAACATTATGCGCAATCTGGATCAGGTTATCCATTTTTACACCTTTTCTAATAATAGTAGATCCTAAAGTAGCGCTATCAATAGTTGTATTCGCTCCTATTTCAACATCCTCTTCAATAACCACGTTTCCAATTTGAGGAACTTTGGTATAACTGCCATCAGTATTTTTTGTGAATCCAAATCCGTCAGAACCGATTACTGCGTTTGCATGAATAATTGTTCTATCTCCAATCACACATTTCTGATAGATTTTTACACCAGGATGAATGATTACATCATTACCAATAATAACATCATTCCCTATAGAAACATTACTGTATATTTTGCAGTTGCTACCAATCTTAGCTCTGTGACTTACATAAACAAATGCAGCCAAAGCAGAATTATTTCCAATAGTAGCAGTTGGCGAAATATGGCAAGGTTGCTCAATACCATGCAAACCATTTGTTTTGGTATTGTATGCTTCTAAAAGTTTAGCAAAAGCTTTATGAGGATCATCCACCTTAATCATGGTGGCCTCAATCTCCGTTTTAGGTGTGAAATTTTTATTGACGATTACAATGCTCGCCATCGTTTTATAAAGATAATCCTCGTACTTGGGATTGGCTAAGAAACTTAAGGTGCCGGGGCTTCCTTCTTCAATTCTAGAAAGATTGTTTACTGTAACCTGGGAGTCACCAATGACTTCTCCATTTATCAGTGTAGCAATTTGATGGGCTGAGTACTCCATAATCTTACTGTAAAATTATTCAATATCCTTGGGGTAACAAACAAAATGTTTCGTAATTACTTTTGTCATATCCTCCGGGAGCAAGTGATCTGATACTTGAAAGAGAGGCGCTACATCCCCTTTCTTGTCCATGATCAACACATCTCCTGTAGTTTCCTCATATGCCAATGCACTTACGAACGAGTTGCTAACGTAATAGTTAGCCTGCTTATTGTCCTCCAGTTTAAATTTATTATATACTTTTTCTTTAATCTCGTCTATCTCCTCGTGTTTAAAGGGATTTGACTGAAGTTTCACCCTCAACAATTTTCTATACACCAGTCTAAAGCACAGGTCAGATAGGATCTTATCCTGATGTTGAACCCATTCTTTAATGGATGCCAGGATGTCCATATCATCTAATCTTACAAAATGCTGAAGATTGTCTTTCTCGGAACCATATAGGAAATTAGACAAGGCAGATGTGCAGAATAATTTTTCTCCTTGCTCACAAAGCTCTTTGGCTCTTTTAAGAATGGCGGTAAGCAAAGCCTCTGCTCCAATTACAGTTTTGTGGTAATAAACCTGCCAATACATCAAACGGCGTGCAATAAGGAATTTCTCTATAGAATAGATTCCTTTTTGTTCTACTACCAATTGGTTGTTTACCACATTCATCATCTTTATTATTCTTTCTGACCCGATCACTCCTTCTGCTACCCCGGTATAAAAACTATCTCTCATAAGATAATCTAACCGGTCAACATCCAGTTGACCTGAAACTAATTCAGTAAAAAAAGCCCGGTGATAAATGCGTGTAAATATAGAGATGGCCAAATCAAGCTGGCCGTTGCATTCGGCATTCAATTCATTCATTATTCGAAGGGAAATCACTTCATGATCAACTCCCGGCATAATGGACCTTTCTAAAGTATGAGAAAATGGGCCATGCCCAATATCATGCAGTAAAATGGCGATTTTTGCAGCCTGCGCTTCATCTTTAGAAATCTCAATACCCTTCTGAATTAGCACTTCCAGTGCTTCTCCCATTAAATGCATAGCACCTAAGGCATGATGAAATCTAGTATGATGAGCTCCCGGATAAACTAAATATGAAAGTCCAAGTTGACTTATTCTGCCCAATCTTTGAAAATACGGATGATCAAGCAACCATTGAATCAATGGATCATTAACTGTAACAAAACCATAAACTGGATCATTAAAAATTTTCTGCTTGGCCACCTTGGCAATTTTATGCGAAAGTACGATTTTTCGTCTAGAATATCTTATCCAACCACTGAGTAAATGGCCTTAATAGTTCGAATACCTTATAATTAAATGGTGTTTGCACAATAAAAGCTAAGGTTATAGCTAGAACACTTTTGATTACATTCCACCATCTTTTACCAACGAAGAGAGTTGCATAAACCCAAATATTATATAAAACTGTAAGAACAGTGTAAACTCCAATAGTTATATCCCGATGCTTCGGAAATAATTCCATGAAAGGAATAAAGAGCAATAAAAATAAAAGCTGCTGAGCTGCAATGTAAACGTTTAAAATAAAATGCTCTGCCGCATTAAATTTACTTTTAGAAAATAACAAGCCCGAAAACAAAGAAAAAAATGGAATAGCCACAAAATTAACGATGGTAATAAATTCTTCGGCATAAACCCCAAAATCCAGTCTAAACTGTTTATTAAAACCCATCGATGCAAGCAAATCGCCGGCCCATCCACTTTCATCACCTATTTCAAAACCGGTTACAAAAAACTTGTACCTAACCGAAAGAAAAATGGTAATTGCTCCAATAAGAAGAAGATAATTTAAATAAGGATAGAGATACTTTTTATGTCCATTCAATACCATCTTGATTGACTTTGCCGGTCTAACAGTAAGATCCCAGGCAGTATAAAAAAACTTCCTGCGTTCTAAATGTAAAAAGTTGTAAAACTCATCTCTAAGCATACCTTTTATGGTAAATCTGCCTTCAGATTTTTCCATTCTCGTTTTATTAAGATATTCCTTAGTGTGACGTGGCATGCATGTGATTTTCGTACAAGTTTAGCAAAAAGTTGGAAGTTTGAGGTTTAAACAATCTTAATAGATCAACATACTAAAAAATAAATTCTTATGTTTACTAGCATATTATTAATGATGAAGAACCAATATATGGAAAAAGTAAATATTCTCTGGGCTGATGATGAAATTGAACTCTTAAAACCCCATATATTATTTTTAAAAGAAAAAGGTTACAATGTAGACACCGTTAATAACGGTGGTGATGCCATTGATCTTTTTAAAGCACAGGATTTTGATCTTGTTTTCCTGGATGAGAATATGCCGGGAATGTCGGGTCTTGAAACTTTACAGGAATTAAAATCTATTCGCGCTGAAGTTCCGGTAATCATGATTACCAAAAGCGAAGAAGAACATATCATGGAAGAAGCCATCGGTTCTAAAATTGCCGACTATCTTATCAAACCCGTTAATCCAAATCAAATTCTACTTTCGATTAAAAAGAATTTAGACAACAAACGGATCATTTCAGAAAAAACAACAAGTGCATATCAACAAGAATTTAGAAATATCGGAATGACCTTAACCGATGATCTTGATTTCGAGGAATGGGTAGACGTTTACAAAAAACTGGTGTATTGGGAATTGGAATTACAAAGCAGCAATAACGAAGGGATGGAGGAGATCATCAAAATGCAAAAGAGCGAAGCCAACGATCGTTTCTCTGATTTCATTGAAGATAATTATTTGGATTGGTTAAGTGGTGCGGCTAAAGAAAAGCCAACTTTATCACATACACTTTTCAAAAATAAAGTAGCACCTGAGATCACAAAAAACGAAAGTACATTCTTTTTAGTGATCGATAATCTTCGTTTTGACCAATGGAAAATGATTCAACCATTAATCACTGAATTATATAAAGTAGAAAGCGAAGAAATTTTCTATAGTATTCTTCCAACGGCAACTCATTATGCTCGTAATGCAATATTCGCCGGTTTAATGCCAAGTGAAATTGAAAAACTCCATCCTAAATTGTGGGTTAGTGAAGATGAAGAAGGTGGAAAAAACATGCATGAAGAAGAATTGATGGCCGAACAATTGAAAAGATTGAACATGAACATCAAGTTTTCTTATAACAAGATCACTAATCTTGCTGCAGGAAAAAAATTGGCTGACAATCTCAAAAACTTAATGACGAACAAAATGAATATCATCGTCTACAATTTTGTGGATATGTTATCTCATGCAAGAACAGATATGGAAGTAATCCGCGAATTGGCGGATGATGAATCTGCTTACCGTTCTCTTACCGTGAGTTGGTTCGAGCACTCGCCCCTGTACGATATCATTAAAAAAGCTGCGGAATTTAAAGCACCTATCGTTATTGCAACCGATCACGGAACTATTCGTGTAAAGGAACCTAGTCAGGTTGTTGGAGATAAAAACACAACTACGAATTTACGTTATAAGCAAGGAAAAAACTTACGCTACGAAGCGAAAGAAGTTTTCGAGATAACTGATCCGGCAAAAGCTTTCCTTCCGCGTGTTAATGTTAGCACAAGATATATTTTCGCTAAAGAAGATAAATTCTTTGCCTACCCGAACAACTATAATTACTATGTAAATTTCTATAGAAATACATTTCAACATGGAGGAATTTCATTGGAGGAATGTTTGATTCCGGTTATTAGGTTGAGTCCTAAATAGGTTTTTTCACCACATAGGCACATAGAAATCATGTGTCTATGTGGTGAAATATCTACATCCCCCATTTCGCAGTAGCACTTACCTCTTGCCCTACAAAATCTTTTTTCAAAAATTTATAGTAACCTGTAATTGCAATCATGGCAGCATTATCTGTACAATACTCAAGTTTAGGAATATGAAGCTGATAATTATTTTCCTTGGCAATTTCCTCCAAACGTTTTCTTAAATAAGAATTTGCCGAAACACCGCCTGCAACTCCGACGCAATTAATATTATTTTCCCTAGCGGCACGTTCGAGGGTATTAACTAATATATTTACGACAGTATGTTGAAAGGAAGCACAGATATCGTTGGTATTATTTTTAAGAAAATCAGGATCTGATTTCAATTGTTTTTGAAGAAAATAAAGTACAGAAGTTTTTAATCCGCTGAAGCTAAATTGATATCCGGGTAGGTTTGGTTTCGGAAATTCATAAGCATGGATATTTCCTGTAGACGCCAGTTTGTCTATTTCAGGTCCTCCTGGATATGAAAGTCCGAGCATTTTGGCTAGTTTATCGAAGGCTTCTCCGGCAGCATCATCAATTGTTTCTCCAAGAACTTCAAAGCTTAACGGTTCTTTAACGCGAACGATTTGGGTATGACCTCCACTTACCGTTAAACATAGGAATGGGAATGTAGGTGTCTTGCTGTGTCCCACGCTATTGCTGTCTTTTATCCAATGTGCCATAATATGCGCATGCATATGGTGTACATCCATTAAGGGAATTCCAAGACTCAATGAGAGTCCTTTTGCGAAGGAAGTTCCTACCAATAGAGAACCCAAAAGTCCGGGCCCTCTTGTATAAGCAATCGCTGATAGCTGATCTTTTCGTATATTTGCTTGGCTTAGTGCAGCTTCTACAACTGGAACAATATGTTCCTGGTGGCTGCGGGAAGCAAGTTCGGGAACGACTCCACCATATTTGCGATGCACCTCCTGATTGGCAACAATATTGCTAAGGATGCGTTCATTATGAATCACAGATGCTGAGGTGTCGTCGCAACTGGACTCAATACCTAAAATAAAAAGCGAAGGCTTTACAGGTGCCATATGCATTATTGATGAATAAACTTTGAGCAAAGATATAGAAACCATACAAGGATTAGAAAAGGAAAATCTTCCGGAAACACCGAAAAAGAAGAAATCTATTGGTAGAACTATATGGAAATGGTTTAGAGGAACAGTTTTAACCATTTTTATATTAGTAGTTGGATGTCTTGTTGCTTTACAATTACCCATAGTTCAAACCTGGTTGGCGCATCAGCTAAGTGGGTATCTTAAACGTAAATATGAGGTTGAAGTAAAAATTGAAAAGGTCAACATTAATTTATTCAGAAAAACGGTTTCACTTACCGAAGTTTTGGTAGGAGACCATCATAAAGATACCATCATCCATGCGGGAATTATAAAAATTGATATTGCGAATGTTTATCCCAGTAAAGGATATATAGACATCAAAAGAGTTGTATTACAAGACGGATACATCAATATCAGAACCTACAAAGGCGAAAAAACACCTAACCTTACTCAGTTCATCAATACACTGGCGGGAAAAAAAGAAAAAATTAAAAAGAAAAAAGGAAAACTCTGGATTGTTAATATGAGCACCGTGGTACTCGACGAATGTCATCTTCGAATCAGAAATGAGAATCTAAAAACACTGAACTCTGATTTTCTTCCATCCGATATTCGGGTGCATGGAATTGCAGGCAAAGTGGACAAATTTGAGATCAGGGGAGATACCATGGAAATGGACGTCGAAAATTTAAGTGCCTTTGAAGAAAGCGGATTAGCGATGAAGAAATTCTCATCGCATATCATCATCAGTTCCAAAGAACTTACTTTTAAAGCATTTAAACTCAATACTTATAAAAGTTCGTTTGCTGGATATTTTTCGATGCGTTATAGCAACTGGAAATCATTCAGCACATTCAACGATAGTATTTACATGATTGCTGATTTAGAAATGAGTGATGTAAATGCATCTGATCTGGCCATTTTTACGAATAATTTAAAGGGAATTGATTTCGACTTCCGATTCAAGGGTGGTGTTGCAGGAACGTTGAGCCACTTGCAGGGAAGCGGTTTTGCTTTATATTTTGGGAGGATCAGTCAGATGGTAGGAGATATCGAATTGATAGGTTTACCAAATATCGACAGTACCTATTTCTCTTTCAAGTTGAAAAAGTTAATAACGGATGCGGTAGATCTTGAAAGAATCCCACTGCCTCCTTTTGGGGATAAGAAAAAGCTTGTTGCACCAAAAGAGATACAGCGTTTAGGAATTGTAAAATATAAAGGACATCTTAAGGGGTACTTTTCGGACATGACTATTGATGGCTTTGCAACTACCAAAATAGGAAATGCAGATCTTAATATTCACCTGTATAAGAAAGGTAAAGAAAAATCAAGTCCATATATTTACAACGGGAAAGTAGATGCACAGCAATTTAACATTGGAATGCTCACCGGAATCACAGAATTTGGAAAGGTAACATTTAACGGAAAATTGAATGGAGAAGGATTCAATTTTAAAAACGTAAATAGCTTTATCAATTTCAAAGGGAACATCAGTCAACTTGAATTTCATGGATATAATTATAAGAATATAGAAGCCTCAGCAAAATTTGGTGACAGTATGTTCGAAGGTATTGTTGATATAAAAGATTCAAATGCCTTGATTTCTTTTGTAGGAATGGTTGATTTAAAAAATAAAGGAGTTCCAGTCTATGATTTTACTGCTGATATTGAACGAGCCGATCTGGTTGCTCTTAATTTGGTGAAAACAAAAACGTCTTCCACGATTTCTACCACTTTTACGGTAAAGATGGAAGGGAAAAATATAGATGATTTAGTGGGACAGATTAGAATTTGTGATACTGATTATGAGCAAGCGGATAAAATTTACCACATGGAAACATTGGTATTAAACTCCTATATAAATGACACGACCAAAACGTTTGATCTACATAGTGACATTGTGAATGCAAAGTTCAGCGGGCAGTTTAAATTTATTCCGTTATTTAATGAGATTAAGAGACAGATCAATCATGCGGCACCAAGTGCCAACATGAAACCGAATGAGATGATCGATTATACTCCTCAAAACTTCTATTTCTATGTGGTGTTGACCCATCCGGAAATGATTACCCAAATACTATTACCTGATTTAAGTATATCCGATGGAACAACTATAGAGGGCAAATTGGGTTCAGCTAATAATTATCTTTCCATAGAAGTAAATGCGGAGAAAATAAAATACAAGAAATTTACGATCAACGAATTTTTCTTCTACGCAAGAAATAAGAACGAAAAGTTGAGAATCCAATCCGATGCAAAATCTTTCGTTGTTGGTGATAGCACCAAAATTGACAACGTTAACATGGCTGCAACCGCTATCAACGACTCATTAGATTTGTGGATTGGTTTCCAAAACAATAAATCAAGTTTGAACGGAGCAAGTGTAAACATCCTCACTTATTTTGGAAATGCACCCACCTACGAATTTAATATTCACGATTCATACTTCTACTTCAATGATTCACTGTGGGTTGTAAATGACGACAATCATTTAACCTTGGACAATAAATCACTAACTGTATCAAATTTAAATTTAAGTATTGCCGCGAATAAAAAATCGATCCTAAGTGTGAATGGGAAATCAAGTGACAGTGATACAGATAAAATTGCTGTTACCCTTGATCAATTCCCTGTGGAAATCATGAATATTTTCATGCCTGATAAGTTGAAATTAAAAGGAGAAATGGTTGGAGAAATCGCTGTGTATAAAGTTCTTCAAAAACCATTTTTTACTACTTCAGTTGCGTTGAATAATTTGAAACTGAACGACCTGCTATTAGGGGATCTGGGGATTAACAGCACTTACGATCCGGTAACAGAAGATCTTACTTTAAAATCAATCCTTAGTAACAACGGGAAAAATATATTGTCAATCTCCAATGGAAAGATAAAACTAAAATCAGGACAAAGCGGATTTGATATCAAAGCAAATATAGACGGTCTTGATCTTTCGGTTCTTGAAAAAACTGTGAATCCTGTATTCACTGATTTGAAAGGAAAAGCGTATGGTGAGTTTGCGCTTACAGGAACATTTAAAGACCCTGTGATTTCAAGCAAACTTAATTTAAAAGATGCGGGGGTCCGTGTTGCATATTTAAATGCCTATTTCAATTTCAATATGGTGGATCGGGAAATAGTAATTACCAATGAAAGAATAACTCTGCCAGGTATTGATCTTAGTGATAAATATGGAAATACAGGATTGGTGAAAAATACAAGCTATATATCGCATAAACTTTTCAAAGATATTTTCCTGAGCATAAAACTTGAGACCAACAAAATGTGTTTGATGGAGACCACTGAAAAAAACAATGAACAATTTTATGGAAAAGCATTTGCAACCGGGAAGGCCCGAATTGATGGATACATCGACGATATTATTGTTAGTGCAACTTTAACTACCGAAAAAAATACTGTTTTAAATATTCCGATTCGCTCGAGTAAATCTCTTAAACAAAATAATTTCGTAGAATTCATAAATCCTAATGACTCCATTACAGATTCGGTAGTTGTTGCAGAAAAAAAAGGAAATTTCACTCTCGATCTTAATGTAAAAGCAACACAAGATGCTATCATAAGAATTATCTTCGATGAAACGGTAGGTGATGTAATTACATGTCAGGGACATTCAGACAAGCTCAATCTTACTTTAGATACCAAGGGGAAATTCACGATGGATGGAACCTACGAGATCGACAAGGGGGATTATTTATTTACCTTACAAAATATCATCAATAAAAGATTTACCATCAAACCTGGAAGCTCTGTAAGCTTTACCGGTGATCCTTATTTGGCGCAAGTAAATGCCACTGCAGTATATCGTGCAAACGCTTCGGTATATCCAATTATTGCAAGTTTCATGGATCCATCATCAGCAGAATTGTATAGAAAAGCTACACGAGTTGATTGCGAATTAACTTTGACCAATACCTTATCAGATCTTTTACTTGGTTTCAATTTGCAACTTCCAAGTTTAGATGCGAGTGCATCAAGTTTGGTAAAATCTGCCCTAAATACACAGGAAGAAATGAATCGTCAGGTGTTTTCACTATTGGTATTAAACCAATTTTTGCCTCCTGAAAGTATCGGTGGGGGTGCCGCATCATCGTCACTTGTAACAAGTGGGTTTGGAAATACTTCACTTGAATTATTATCGGGTCAGTTGAATAATTGGCTGTCGAAAATTACCAAAGACGTAAATATCAACCTGAATTATAAAACAGGGACCCAAAGCAGTAATGACCAAGTGAGTGTTGCATTAAGTACTCAATTATTTAACGAACGTCTTGTAATAGATGGTGATGTTGGTGTTGGTGTTGGTGCTCCTAAAAACAACAACAGTTCAAATCAAATCGTAGGAAACGTTTCTGTGGAGGTTAAAGTTACCAATGATGGTAAATTACGTGTAAGAGCATTCAACCGAAGTAACGAGTTTAACATTCTTAAAAACTCAGTGGATTATACGCAGGGGGTTGGTGTGAACTATAAAGTAGAGTTTGATAATTGGGGAGATCTTTTCAAGAGGAAAAAGCCCAAAAAGGAAAAGAAGAATAAAAAGAAAAATGATAATATCACTTTGGGAAATGATACACTTAAAACGGATACCCTGAAGACCAATTAGCATCTTCGATAACGTTGAATGTGTTTGGGAAATGAGACTGCGCTTCGTTACCTGAGACCCCATCCCCGGCGGAGTGAAGAATATTCTACAACTTCACAAACTTCAAGCTCGTTACAACATTATCCTTTTTAAATCGAATGAAGTAAATTCCGGATTGTAAACTTGTAGCCTGAATGATGGTCTGAATTGAATTTACATTCAATATTCCATTCATAGCTAATCTTCCATTAATGTCAACTATTTCGAAACTACATTCTGAACCACCTGCCTCAGTAGTACGGATTACATTCAAAATATTATCCGTAGGCGAAGGGAACAATTTAAAGTCCTCTCCTATTTCCTGAATTCCCAATGTAGAAGCAAAATATGCTGTAAAGTTTACCGCATTTGTTTCCATGGTATCGTTGTAAACAATATTCATGGTATCGGCAATTAAACCATTATCGCCCCAATGCAAAAATGTATAATCTGGATTTGCAATCGCTTCAATTTTTACAGGAACACCATCAAAATAAACCCCAGTCCATGGATATGTATCAGGAGTGATGGTAGAAATATGAATCGTACCTGCGCCACTTGGATAAACATCCAATGTTAAATCAATTTGTTGCGGTAATCCATAATGACTTTGAATATCATCTCTAACTTCAGGAGAACGACATTCCAATTGATCTTGATAAGTTATATGACGGTTATAAAAATCAGTCATTTGTGTAGGAATATCCCAGGGATTTCCCCAACGTTGATATTCATTTGGCATCTCTCCAACAGTTTGATCAAAGAAACCTTGTTCGATAGAATGTAAACGTGCCGGCAGATATGCAGTATTCATTACATCAGCATAACGGTTAATGAAATAATTTTTGAATCTTCCGTTCTGCATTGCTTTATGCCAGATGTTGATGTATTTATTATTCGCATCATACCATTGCATAAAACCTATCGCGTCGAAAGTACAATCCTGCCATCCATTTGGTGCTAGTGCTAATTCAAAATCAATTGCACAGAATCTCCAACGTTGGCCGGTTACATTCGAACGATAAATTTTGATATTGTTATAAGGCCAATCGGTATTTCCTATATACGATTCAGCAATGATGTAGTCGGTATAATATTCCAAATCAAAATATTGATCTGCCTGATCCCAGAATGTTGGATTTGCTGGATTTAAAGCAGTATATGACGCATGGTCATCCAAGAAATTTTGAGGGTCACCTGCCAATGCACGTAAAGTATAATTATACCATGCACTTAACGATAAAATTTCGGTAGAATCTGGATCTGCATTCTCCTGCGTCTTGAACATTTCTGTATTGAACTTTTCACGAAGCTCATACAATCCGAAATATTGTCCGTTGATATAAACTGTAACAGGACGCCATGCAGCATAATAATTATTCGTTCCTTTCGACATCATTTTTACTCCGGCTGCATCCTTGTAAGGGAAATTCAACCATTGGTTCGATCCATTTCTCAAATAGAAATCACTGTACTTGGTTCTCAATGGTCTATCTGGAATAACAACATGATTAATTGCTCCTTCTCCTAAAACACCATCAGCCCATTTAATACGGAAACTATGTTGAGGATTTGAACGACTTCCACCCCAACCACCATCCATAATAATTCCTGCACGTTGAGAGAATAATAAATTATGCACATCTGTTGAATCATAATATTCAACGTGTGCCGCTTTTAACCAATCTTCGCCCCAATTATCAAACATTCCGGTTCCACCATATAGATTTGCATTATCTGTGATAACAGAAATAATAGGTGTAATGTGATCTATGTTGAAGAAATAACTTGCACTTGTTACAACAGATGGCAAAGCAGTGGTTGTATATGCCCTTGCACGAAGTACTGTTGTTTGATAAATAAATATTGGACTTCCATCATACAATATAGACGCTGTTGTTGGCTCAGATCCATCTATCGTATAATAAATTTGACCAGTTGGGGAATTTGGATCAAGAATAGAAACATTGAATGGAGTTGTATAGATTCCGCTGTTTACTGTAAATACCAGGGGAAAAGAAATATTATCATAAGCTATAGATCCATTATTACTTGCATCAGGTGTAGCAGGTTGAAATTTTTTGATAGTGGCTGATCCATTTGGAAAAGAACCAACACTTACATCATAAAGTTCCCCGCAATCAACATTTAAACTACTCAACAATACGCTCGATGGGTTATAGAGATAAACAATTTCTCCTCCTGATGATAAACTAAAATTAGTGTGATTTTTGTATCCTGCCAAAGGAAAATAACTTGTGGTCATCGCATTGTTGCTTACCGAACACATGCTGTATTCTACATAAGTATATGTTTCGCTCGATGTCCAGGCAACACTAAATGCCAATGAATTAATATTTCCTGCGGTTAAACCTGCAGCAGTTAATTCACTTGCTCTAAATAACATTTGGTGACGGGCTCCCCAATACCAGTTTCCGTAAGGCGCTGGATAACTGGTGTTGCCATTATTGATTACTCCGGTACCAATTGTCATTCCATTAAAACGAATATTGGGACGCTGCGCAACAGGACTTCCATCAGAATCGAAACAGGAATTCTCAGATCCATCTTCATATGAATAGGTGGTGGAATTAAAAGCAGTTGCACTTTGATTAAAAACAGAATTCACGGTATATCCTGCATTATAATATGAACAAACATTTAAAACAATGTTCGAAACACCATCCCATGCAAAAGGAGTTGTGAAGGGATGATTGTTCCAACCAGTAACAGGATTAAATGTTCCGGTATTTAATACTGTTGTAAAAGCTGAAGTTGCATAACGATCTTTTCCGCTGCAATAAATTACTGCAAATCCTCCGGCTGGAATAGTTAAATGCGGAAGAATCCATTTATCAGGAACAGCAATATCATCAGTTAATGAATAATTATAAACATCCACAGTACTTGCACCGGCGTTATATAATTCAATCCAGTCTTCAAATTCACCATCTTCATCCGCAATGATGGAATAATTTTTATTTGATCCTTCGTTAATTACGATCTGTGCATTTAAAAAAGAAAATGTGAAAAGGAATGTTGCAGCGAGTATAAGTCTCTTCATAAGAAAAATGATTCTAAGGATAAATATAGGGTTTTTGGAAGGAAAACGAGATTTTAAGGGTTTTCTAATTTTATTGCCCAATGCGACCACCCAAGCTTATCCACTCGTTTGTTAGCTTTTTAAAGGTGTGATGGATTTGGCGCACCTCTATTAAAGCGGCACCTCGCTTCCCTAATGAAAAAAGGGAACCGAGTAAAGAAATAGCCTCTAAAGGAATCCCTAAAATGTCTTTTTTAATTCTTTATAAATCTCCAGGTTTTATACTTACCCCTGAAAATATCCTTAAAACATAAATTCCAGATTCTATTTCCAGAAGCTGAAACTGAAGTACTACTTCAGTTTCGGTTAACATTCTAAATTCCTGATGAATAATTTTTCCGGTAAAATCAAGTATTTCTACATAGAGATCCGTTGATGGTAATCCAGAAATAGATACATTGAAATGTCCATCATTTGGATTTGGATATAGCACAACCGATGCTTGCAGGCTTGGAGGAATTTGAGAACTATTAAAAATTGTGTAACATACCGAAGTATCAAAACATCCTCCCTGATTAACGATCACAGCAAAACTTCCCATTACAGGTGAAGTATACATCTGACCTGTGGCCCCTGCAATCGGTAACATTCCACTGTTGCAATCCAACCATTGATAGCTAGCTCCTGGAAGTGAAGCAATTAATGTAAAACCACTTACAACCAAACTTGTGTTCGGGGTAGGAATTGTAAGTTCTATTCCAATTAAACTATCGCATCCATTTACCGAAGTAAGTGTATCGGAATATAAACCGGTAACTGTCCAAACATATAATCCGCTTGGTGAAGTGTAGGAGCCGCAAGTTGTAACTGAAATATTTGAATTAACTAAACCCGGTTCCCCAATCTGATAACCGGTACTTCCACTACATCCATTTGCATCCGTAACAACAACCGAATAATTCCCTGCCGACAATCCTGAAATATCCTGAGTGGTTGCTCCGTTATTCCAGGCATATGTAAATGGAGAACCTCCTGTTAGAACTGTAAGATCCATAGTACCATTATTCCCTCCGTTGCAACTTGCATTTATCCAGGTTACACTAAGCTGCAAATTTGCTGTAGAATTTAATAAAGCTGAAGCAGTTGTTGTACATCCATTCGCATCGGTAACAACAACAGTATAAATGCCGTTTGACAATCCCGAAATATCCTGTGATGTTGCAGAGTTACTCCATGCATAGGTATATGAAGGAGCCCCCCCACTTATAGTAAGCTCAATAAATCCGTTGGTTGAAGAGGCACAGGTTGGTTGAATATTGGATGTTGTTGCAACAATGGAAGATGCTTCATTTACAATAGCAGATGTAAATGTATTACATCCACTTGCATCTGTTACAGTAACAGTATAAGTTCCGGCAATCAAAGTAGAAATATCTTCGGTAATAAATCCATTATTCCACGCAAAAGTATAACTACCAATTCCTCCTGTGGTAGTTAAATTAATACTTCCTGTGTTAGCTCCATGACAAAGAATATTCGTAACAGAAGCACTTAGATTGATGGATGAAGGCTGAAAAACAACAACTGAAGTTGTAGATGTACATCCGCTAGCGTCCGTAGTGGTAACTGAATATGTTCCTCCTGTTAACCCAGAAATATCTTGCGTGGTTGCAGAATTGCTCCACAAATAAGTATATGATCCTGTTCCTCCTGAAGATGTAAGGTCAATAGAACCATTCGCAGCACCTCCACAAGTCGCATCAACATGAGTAATTGCTAATACAATTACGCCTGGTTCTGAAACTGAGACTGACGTACTTGATGTGCATCCGTTAGCGTCTGTTACAATTACCGAATATGTTCCGCTAGTTAACCCTGAAACATCTTCGGATGTTGCTGAGTTACTCCATGAAAAAGTATAAACTCCTGTTCCTCCTGAAGGAGTGAGATCAATTGAGCCACTGCTTCCTCCATTGCATACAGCATTTGTTGCAGAGATATTAAGAATAATTGCTGTTGGTTGGGTAATAGTTGTTGATGTGCTTGCTGTACAACCATTCACATCAGTTACGATAGCAGTATAACCGTCAGCAACAAGACCGGCTGCAGTTGCACTTGTTCCACCTGATGGAGACCATAAATATTCTAAGATTCCTGTTCCTCCGGATGCAGTTACGGCTGCAGTTCCATTATTACCACCATTACAACTTACATCCATAGAAGAAGTAATGTTTGCAAAAATAGCAGAAGGCTCATTGATAGTTACTGTAGTTGAGGCGGTGCATCCACCTGTTGCAGTAACGGTAACTGAATAAACACCCAAAGCTAAACCTGAAATATCTTCTGTTGTTGCAGAAAAGGCTGCGGGACCTGTCCACACAAAATTAAATGGACCTGTTCCTCCTGAAGTAGAAAGATTAATGCTTCCATTTGTATTTCCATTGCAAGTAATATCGGTATGAGTTTCGGAAAGCAAAGGTGGAGCACATGGGTTTGATGTATTAAATACAAAATCATCAATAGAAAGTGCATGATCTGTCCCTGGTTGATTTCTAACCGCCCAACTAATCCATAGATTTGTTCCATCGGCCCAGTTAAGAGAACTCAATGATCCCCCAACTCCTGTTACCAATCCAGCTATATTACCATTTATCGCAGCATTAGCTCCTGTATTTACAACACTTGTCCAGTTAAAAGTACCTCCGGGTGCAATCCATGAAACTGTAGTAAAACTTGTTCCAAAACCATATTCTAAAATCATGGTCTGCGGAGTTGTATTAGCATCTCTCCATTGTTCAGCATTAAAACCAATTGTAACATCATTTATGGTTGTTCCTGTATTATTAGTAAAAGCCACTGCCATCCAACCTGCAATATTTCCTGTGGCAGGCGTACCATAATATCCGCCTCCGGAAGCTAACGCACCAAAAGATCTTTCAGATGCAGTTCCATAACTATAAAATTGACCCGTGTTGTTACCTCCATTATCACCTCCATATGCCACAAGTGCAATTCCTGGAGCAGGTTGACGGAAAAGGTGCCATCCTGAAAGCGTAACTCCATTACTCCAGGCCTGTCCAACTCCGGCGGTTGAAGTTAATGTATTAAAATCTTGGTTGTAAGGTGTACCAAGAGTAGCAATACTTATCGTTTGTGCAATATTTATCTGTGTAGTGATTATACATAATAACGATGCATAACCAAAAAAAAATATTTGTTTTTTCATACCTGAATTAATGGGTGTTCAATTTTGTTAACCCGTTGCAAATATATTTCATCTATATAAATTGATGTTGTTCTTAACATAAACCAAATGTTATGCTTCGTCAAAAAAAAGATACTTGTCAAAATGAGAATATCATCAAAAATGCCTTAGCTCCCCCGGGGTTCGGAACATTTAAAAATTGGCCTTGTAATTCTTAAACTAAACGACACCTTGTATTTAGCTAACGCGATTTCATTCCAGAATATATAGATCTGCTAATGCATTATTTCAACCTTCCTGGTAAAATTACCCTGAGTGGTTTGAATTAATATAACATAGATTCCATTGCTCAAATTCCCAGTAAATATTGAATCATTTGTTATATCCACCAATATTTTTCTTCCTGTTATGTCTAACAATTCAACATTTGTTATAACATTTGAAGATTCAACAATTAAATATTGATCAGCAGGATTTGGATAAATTGTTATTGTTGGATCGCCAATGGTTTGAGTTGCACCCGAACAATCCTGAACCGTTATTAAAATAGAATCCCTTGTAACACAATCACCGGCATTCATTACATCTACCCAAATAATATAATTACCTGCAACCGATGAATTGAAAGTATTTTGTTGAATGGTTGTTGCATCCGACCACAAGAACGTAAATGCTCCACCTCCAGCATACATTATTAAATTGCTGCCTGCACAAATAACAGTATCAGTTCCCAAATTAACTATAGGATCATGAAATACCTGTACCAAAACAGAATCGGTTGTGGTGCATATTCCATTTCCTGCCAAAACAGAATAATAATCAGTTGAATTTGGAAATACTTGTGCTATCGTATTTCCTCCTGATAAAATAATATTGGAGGAAGGTGTCCAAGCAAATGAACTGGCTCCACTTGCAATAATTGTAGTTGTATCGCCTTCACATATATCCTGATCAGAAATTGTAAGAACCAAATCAGGTGCCGGGTTAACATTCACAAAATAATCCCTGGTTTTTACACAATTGGTAAAATAATCATAAACCAAATAGGTATAATGTGATGATGTATCAGGAGAAAGAGTGGCAGTATTTCCATTACCCGTATTTCCAATAAAATTTGAATAGGTAAGTGGAAATACATTGGTTACATTCTGTGTATCTACCCAATAATAATAGTAGTAGTTGCCTCCGGGTAATAATGTAACCGCAACAGACTCTCCTTCGCAAATGGTTGGAGTTGGTGGACTGATAGAATAAATAGGTTCTATACTTCCCCAATATTTTTCGATCTGATAATATTTCGTAACTGTACAGCCGGCGGGACTTAAAGCAGTAATAAATACTGGATAAAATGGTGGGCCACTACTAGCAATATGAAATGTGGCTCGATTGTTTTGTACATTAGTAAAGTATGCTCCACTACTACTCGACCATTGATAAGTATTTGTTCCATTGTCAACTGTGTACATAGTAACAGAATCTTCATTCACGCATAAGCGGATTGAACTAATTCCTCCATAATATTCGAAAGGATATACATAAAAATCGGTAGGATTACTTGCAAAGGAAATTTCAACAGAATCAGTGGAAACGCATCCATTAGTATCAGTAGCAATGGCATAATAAACGGTATGATCAAAAAACGGTATGATCAAAAAACTATCATTCATTGGAGTAAATGTTCCACTGCAACATGGATTCATTCCCCACAAAATAGAAGCACCATTAGCAGCAGATGCGTAGATCATTGTACCTTCACTTGAACATAAAGCGGTATCGGCTACCGTAAGAGAAACCATGGATGAAGATGGCGAAGCATAAATAGTTGTCGTTTGTGAAAATGAACATCCGCTGTGGGTTGCAGTAACCTGATAAGTAATTGTTGAGTCGATAAATGCCTGTATAACCTGAGTATCGGTTTCGCTTAATCCGGTAGCAGGCGACCAGTTGTAAGTAAATCCTGTTCCAAAAGGTGTAGAAAGTTCAATCGTACTTCCCTCAAATACACAACCCGGTGCGGTAATATTAACATAAGGTAATGGACTAACGTTTACCTGCACATAACCAGATCCTGTACAACCATAAATATTGGATGCTGTGATCTGAAATATTTGTGTACTGTTTGGATTTACATCAGAAATTGTATCGTTGTTGGATAAAATATATTGATTGGGATCTATAGAACTATAATTAGACCATACATAGGTATCGGCATTGATAAATGATGCCTGTACTTGTGCCGTATCACCCTGACAAATTGTACCCGGGGTAGCTAAAAGAGAAGTCCAAAAAACCTGGTTATAATAGACATACTTTGTAATGCTATCAAAACCAAAATTATTATATGCTTTTAAAGTAATGGCTGTTGGGTTAGGAATAAACGACAATCCATTTATATAAGCAGTTGGGTTCCCAAACGTAGGAACTCCGTTAATATACCATTTCACCGAGTCAGGAAGATTGGAACATTGCTCGGAAAATTCAAGATTTCCCATTGAACAGGTATGATAATTGCTGACAGATAAGTTAGCTATTGGGGCCAATGACTCGGTTGTATCAGATAAATTAATATGATCAATAAATACATTTTCATCCACACTTCCAGGTTCAAAATACTTAATAAGCTGTACGGAGAACTCCATTTCTCTTCTCCCATAGTTACTCATAAAATATGGATCAAGATGCACATCGATGGTTTTCCATTCTAAATCGGATGACGGGAAAAAATTAGTGCTAATATTGTTTAATGCAAATAGAGAATCATAATCGAACTTATATAAGAACTGATCTCCCGTACATAAGCTTCTTCCTCTTAAAATTAATTTCCGATCGATTGTATTTGCATTTTTAGAAGTAGAGATCTTGAATGAAAGGTGTGGATTAGAGGTATTTAATAAATTAAAGGTTCCTATAACAATGGTATTTGTATCAATTCCAGTTCCTGCTTCGATGGGTATATATAAACATGAATCAGAATTAAAACCAGTTCCGGAGCGTAATTGCCAGGGAGAACCTGAATTATTCTGAATTTTCAAATGATAATCAGGAAAGCTAAAGCCATTCTCAAAACTTTCTCTATATGGAATGGCTGAGGTTAAATGGAGTCCGTTTGGAGTAAGTGTATTTACGTGAATTGTTTTGGTGTAAACATAACTTGTGCCTCCATAGTAACAGGTCAATCCGATTAGCTTAGCTCCTTGACTGCCAAAAGTAATAGTGATTTCTTCATTCTCCGGATTGGAAATAATTCCTTCAGAGGTTGTCCAAAGAACGCTATCCGGATTACTGTATTTACTCCATAAAACAAAATTGAACTGCTCAGGTACCGAACAGGATTGAGTTCCATTAGGTTGATAAATGATCTGTCCGCTAAACATATTACATTGCTCAATGGTATCAACTCCAGTAGCTATAAGATTGGGTAGCTGCCAGATATCTTTTCTGGATAAAGATAGATCATTCAATATACCATCAACTCTACCGGCCTGACCCGCAGTAAACATTATACGGCAGGGGTCATCAGAATAATCCATATGATTTTGTACGTTTTCGGGTACTCCCGGAGTACATATCATGGTGGCAGTATTGCAATCTCCAGGTGATCCATTGGTTGGTGGAGTATCGCTTACAAAATCATTTCCACATCCACCACCGGTTGTATTGGTTAACCCAAAGGTATGGAGAAGTCCAAGGAAATGGCCTACTTCATGAACCATTGTTTTACCGTTAAACAAAGAACTTAGTCTAAAAATAATTCCATCATTCTGATTGGCCGGATTAGAATATGGCTCCGGAAAATAAGCAAAGGCGCCGGGTAAAAAACTATTCACAGCCTGATTAATATGTACATTCAAATAATGATTTGGATTAAAAGCATAATTAGGAAATACCATAGGGCCATTTAATCCATTCACCAGGTTGTGATAAATAATTCCATTAAAACAATTTCCATTGGTATCCAAAGAAGCTCGTCGAAGTTCTACTGATATATTTCCGATAACGGGTTGAAAATAGGGAACAACAAAAGCGGTTTCAGGTGACTGAAGATTTAGCCTGCGATTGGTTTCCATCAAAATACTATCGATCTCAGCGGTAGTTATAGTTGAGCCATTATAAATAGTTGAATCATAATAAATGTGGAAAACCACCGGAATAATATAGGTAGAATTAAAAGATCTGGAAGATTCAAAAGAATATTCCTGCAATATGGAAGGATGAGGATTAATTGATCCACAGCGATCAGTTTGGGTAAATGCAGAAATTGAAATGAACAGAAAAATAGAAAATAGAAAATAATTTTTTTTCATAATAAGGGTTTGGGGTAAACAGATCCATTCTAAAGACACAAAAACAGGACAATTGGTTGCATGAGACATAACCGCCCCAGATGGAAGCAAGTAGCCCACATCCGCCGCAGGCGGAGAGGACTACTGCGGACAGCGGGCCCCTGACGCTTGTCGTCAGGATATGACAAACTGCTTCGCAGTTTCGTCACTGAAAAGGCGGCCAACCCTAAAACCCTCGAAAACAGGCCTTTTAGCTTCTGCAAAAAACAAGGATTTTGCCTATATTTGTAGCTATGACAGAAGTGCAAATTTACCAAGCAAAAAATAAAATCAGAATTGTTACTGCGGCATCGTTATTCGACGGACATGATGCAGCCATTAATATTATGCGCAGAATTATACAGGCAACGGGTGCCGAAGTAATTCATTTAGGACACGACAGAAGTGTAGAAGAAGTTGTGAATTGCGCAATCCAGGAAGATGCCAATGCAATTGCAATAACTAGTTATCAAGGCGGACATATTGAGTATTTTAAATATATGTTCGATTTACTGAAGGAAAAAGGTTGCGGACATATAAAAATATTTGGTGGAGGCGGTGGTGTAATTCTGCCAACGGAAATTGCTGAATTACAGGCTTACGGAATTACTCGCATCTATTCTCCTGATGATGGAAGAAGTATGGGTTTACAGGGAATGATTAATGACCTGATGATGAAATCAGATTTTCCCACAGGATTTAAATTGAATGGGGAAGCTTCGCATTTAAAAGAACAGGATGCTAAATCGATTGCTACATTAATTTCTGCAGCGGAAAATTATCCGAACGACAACAAAGAAATTTTTGAAGAGATCAATAAAAAAGCTACGGCCAGCAAAACTCCTGTTTTGGGAATTACAGGTACCGGAGGTGCCGGTAAAAGCAGCTTGGTGGATGAATTGGTTCGTCGCTTTCTGATAGAATTTACCGATAAAAAAATTGGAATCGTTTCGGTAGATCCATCAAAAAGAAAAACAGGCGGTGCATTGTTAGGGGATAGAATTCGAATGAATTCAATTAACAATCCTCGGGTTTACATGCGTTCATTGGCAACACGACAAAGTAATTTGGCATTGAGCAAACATGTAAAAGAAGCCGTTGATATTTTAAAAGCTTCCAATTTCGATTTAATTATTTTAGAAACCAGCGGAATTGGACAAAGTGATACAGAAATTATTGAGCATAGCAATGTAAGTTTATATGTAATGACACCCGAGTACGGTGCCGCTACACAGTTGGAAAAAATCGACATGTTAGATTTTGCGGATATTATTGCATTGAACAAATTTGACAAACGTGGTGCATTGGATGCAATCCGCGATGTAAAAAAACAATACAAACGCAATCATCAACTATGGGAAGTAGATGATGAAACACTTCCGGTTTACGGAACCATTGCTTCGCAATTCAACGATCCCGGAATGAACAGTCTTTACAAAGCAACCATGGATAAGATTCATGAAAAGACACAGGCTCCCTTAAAAAGTTCTTTCCATACCAGCGATGAAATGAGTGAAAAAATCTACATCATTCCACCGCAGCGTACAAGGTATTTAAGTGAAATTAGTGATGTTGTAAGAAAATATAACAAATGGGCCGAAGAACAAGGAGAAATTGCACAGCAATTATATTCTCTGAAGAATGCTATTGAAATTGTAAATAAGAAAAAAGGAAACGAAACACTTGCTAATCAACTAGAAAAAGAATACGAAGAAATTAAATTAAAGCTCGACGGGCATAACTGGAAACTGATTGAAAGTTACCCGGCCCTTGCCGAAGCTTATACCAAAGATGAATTTATCTTTAAGGTTCGCGACAAGGAAATTAAAATTCAAACTTTTTACGAATCCTTATCACATACCAAAATTCCAAAGGTATCTTCACCAAAATACAAAGCCTGGGGCGATCTTTTGAAATGGCAACTGCAGGAAAACTTCCCGGGATATTTCCCTTATACATCAGGAGTATTTCCATTTAAACGTGAAAATGAAGATCCTACAAGAATGTTTGCAGGTGAAGGTGGTCCGGAGAGAACTAACAAACGTTTCCATTATGTAAGTTTAGGATTACCTGCAAAAAGATTGAGTACAGCTTTTGATTCGGTTACTTTATATGGTCGTGACCCTGAGTACCGACCTGATATTTTTGGAAAAGTGGGAAATGCCGGCGTAAGCATTTGTTGTCTGGACGATGCAAAAAAATTATATTCCGGATTTGATCTGACAAAACCAAATACTTCTGTGAGTATGACCATTAATGGTCCTGCACCAACCATTGCCGCTTTTTTTATGAATGCTGCCATTGACCAGAATTGTGAAAAGTATATCAGGGAAAAAGGTATTGAAAAAGAAATTAAAACCAAGATCGATCAATTATTTGCAGCTAAAGGATTAAAACAGCCTGTTTACCAGGGTGAATTACCTGAGGGGAACGATGGTTTGGGATTAATGTTACTTGGTTTAACCGGTGATCAGGTTCTGCCAAAGGATGTTTACGAAAAAATAAAAACAGAAACCATTGCATCGGTTCGTGGAACTGTACAAGCTGATATTTTAAAAGAAGACCAGGCACAAAACACTTGTATATTCTCAACTGAATTTTCATTGAGAGTAATGGGTGATATGCAACAATATTTTATTACCAATAACATTCGTAATTTCTATTCAGTATCAATTAGCGGATACCATATTGCAGAAGCAGGAGCTAATCCTATTACGCAATTGGCATTTACTTTGAGCAATGGATTTACTTATGTAGAATATTATAAAAGCAGAGGAATGGATATAAATTCATTTGCTCCTAACCTATCTTTCTTCTTTAGTAATGGGATCGATCCTGAATATTCGGTAATTGGTCGTGTAAGTAGAAGAATTTGGGCGAAAGCCATGAAGAATTTATATGGTGCGAATGAAAGAAGCCAGATGTTGAAATACCATATTCAAACATCAGGGAGAAGTTTACATGCACAGGAAATTGATTTCAATGATATCCGTACAACATTACAAGCATTGTATGCGATCTATGATAACTGCCAGAGTTTACATACAAATGCGTATGATGAAGCGATCACAACTCCAACAGAAGGATCTGTAAGAAGAGCCATGGCGATTCAGTTAATCATCAATAAAGAATTAGGCTTAGCAAAAAATGAAAACCCAATACAGGGATCATTTATTATAGAAGAACTCACTGACTTAGTTGAAGAAGCTGTAATGGCAGAGTTCGACAGACTTACCGAACGTGGTGGTGCATTAGGTGCTATGGAAACTATGTATCAACGTGGAAAGATTCAGGAAGAAAGTATGCATTACGAAATGTTGAAACATACCGGTGAATATCCAATCATTGGAGTAAATACATTTTTAAGTAGCACAGGCTCCCCTACTATTATTCCAACGGAAGTAATTCGCTCCACTTCTGAGGAAAAAGAATACCAGATCACCATGCTTCAGAATTTGTACAAACTCAATGAAGATAAAAGCGCTGCTTTGTTAAGGGATATTCAGTTAGCAGCAATCAAGAATGAAAATATTTTTGAAAAGCTGATGGAAGTGAGTAAGTATTGTTCATTGGGACAAATCACGCAGGCGTTGTTTGAGGTGGGTGGACAGTACAGGAGAAATATGTAACTCGATTTACCATTTTGGGTTGACAATTGATCCGAACGATTAATTATAATTTTGTTTATGGCAGCCACGGGCTAAAGCCCTGCTGCTGTCCTCCCCGCCTGTAATAGAATTATAATAAATTCAATATATTTGATAATATAAATAAAGTTCCCAAATTTTAAATATGACAATCCTTAAACTCCTCACTTTCATTTTTTTCTTATCCGGAATCTGTTTTTCCCAAACAAATCCAATCAATATTCCAGGCCTTGTAGAATTAAAAGATATGGAGATGGTTGGTGACAGAATATATGCTGTTGGTTGCAATAGTACAGATCGAACAACTCCCCTATTTGTATGCATGAATTTAAAAGGAGATACCATCTGGACCAGAGAATATCCAAAATTTTGCAACAACGGCAAGTTCGTAAAACTGACCCTTTTTGAGGATACTCTTTACGTAATTGGATCAGGCACAAATGGCAAATATGGTTACGACCGGTTTTCTTTTATGTTAAAAGTAACTACGGATGGAAAATATATAGATGATAGACTTGTGGAGGACTGTACCCTCAAAGACATTACCCACTACAATAAATATTTATGGATCACTGGTGAAAAAAAAGATGAAAAATATTCAGGAATGATACTGTATAAATTTAATGGTAGATTTAAAGAAAGTAAAGGTCGTTTGTTCACCTCCGACACCGATAGAAGAGGTGAATATATAGGTCAACAAATAGTTATACAGGACTCTATTATTTGGATAGGTGGCACTTGTGAATTTAAAAATTATGCAACGTTTAGTATAACAAGAGTTTCTCACCAGTTAGATTCAATAGATGTATCGTATCCCTTAGAAAAAAAATGGGGAGAGTGTCAGATATTATTTAAAGATGGTTCGAACAATTTATGGGCAGCCGGCAAAGCAAATAAGAATAACGATTCATTAGGATTTGTGGTAACCTGCTATAATATAAAAGGAGAAATGATATTTTCAAACTATCACGCCCTTAGCGACCATGCAGCTGAAGTGCTGGATATTGCACAAGCCACTAATGGTGATGTTTTAATTTTTTCCATGTTCGCCGGCACTCCTGAAATATATATTTACAGGGACACAAAGTTTTGTAAAAGGATTATTCTAACCAGTTATAAAGATCATTTAATTCAAAAAGTAGTTGAATACGAGCCTAACAAATTTGTGATTTTATGTTTACAATTAGTTGGCTCATTTTATGGTAAATCAGCCTTGATGTATTGGTAATTACCTAAATAAAGTCACGATATTTATAACCATACAAAATATTAGAATGAAAAAAACAAACAAAAAAGATATATCATCTAAAGAAGCAAACGAATTGATTGACGTATTAAAAACACGTTTCATAAAAAACATGCATCGACATGAAGGAATAGATTGGAAAAAGGTTCAATCGAAATTGGAATCCAATAAGGAAAAGCTATGGTCGCTGAATGAAATGGAAGATAGTGGCGGAGAACCCGATGTTGTAGAATATGACAAAAAAACGGATGAATTTTTTTTTACGATTGCTCAACGGAAAGTCCTAAAGGTCGCAGAAGCATTTGTTATGATCGAAAGGCACTGGATTCAAGAAAAGAAAACAAACCCAAAACCAATGTAATGGACATGGCAAAAGAAATGGGTATTGAACTCTTAAATGTAGATCAATACCATACATTACAAAAGTTGGGGGATTTTGACACAAAATCATCCAGTTGGGTTCAAACGCCAAATGAAATAAGAGAATTGGGAGGAGCATTGTTTTGCGATTTTCGATATGGTCGTGTATTTGTATATCATAATGGAGCGGAGTCTTATTATGCGGTTAGAGGGTTTAGAGGATGTTTAAGAGTATAAAAATAAAAAATATTCTATTCATAACAACAAGTGTATTATTTTTTCTCTCGGCTATACATTTATCCGGGCAACTCCCTGAAAAGATATACGGAAAAACAAAGTAATGAAACCCAATGAGTACTATTTGCTACAAATGTACTTATAGAAAAAAGAAGTTGAGAAAGATCCTAAAAATGGAGATGCCTGGTATAATTATTACCGTTCAAGTAGAAATTCTTATATAAAAGGAGAGGAAGATAATTCGCAAAAATCTAAAGGGGTATCACGTTTTGATCGTTTAAAAAAAATTGTGGATGAAATGGAAAAGGAGGTTCCCGACTCATACGAATATAATTTTGTAAAATGGCTCAATGGAAATAACGATTTGAGCCTCTTCCCTTTTCTTGAAAAGGCGAATCAGTTGTCTCCGCAAAGTCCCGAACCAATTATGGGTCTTATTTTTTACTATGAAATTAAAAGAGACCTCCCAAAAAGAGATAAAAACATTGAAGACTATTATAACATGGGAGAATACTCTCCCGGTTTATTAAACTATAGCTATAATTTACTTTTGGCACTTGAAAATGATGCTATTGTATTAACCGAAGGAGATAAGGATACAGAAGCCATTCTTCTTTTACAAAAAGGTAAAAAATATCGCTCTAATGTACTTATGCTGAATGTGAATTTATTATTGATAGATGAATACCGTGAAAGAATATTTAAGGAGTTGGAGATTGAGCCATTAGGATTTAACCCTCTGGTAAATGAAAGAAGCTATGAGAAATTCCAACAAACCATTATTACAGATCTGGCTTTAAAGGTCGCTACCGCTTCGGAACGACTGGATGAATATGGAATATATTTTCAGGAGAAGTAAGTAGATGGTATTATTTCAAATAAACTTCCGATATTTATGGAATGAATCCCACTTTTTTCTCCACACCCGCCGCGTTTAGAAAATGGTTAGAAAAAAACCATGACAAGAAAACAGAAGTCTTTGTTGGTTATTATAAACTAGGCACCGGGAAAAAATCCATGACCTGTGCTGAATCTGTTGATCAGGCTCTTTGTTTTGGATGGATAGACAGTGTTAGAAGATCCATTGACGAAATAAGCTATTGCAATCGATTTACTCCAAGAAAAAGCATATAACTTAAAAAAGGACAGCAAGACAAATCTTTATTCTCACGAAAATCCTTTGGGTCTTGATCCTAAATTTGAAAAGCAATTTAAAAAGGATAAGGAAGCGTGGAAATTTTTCAATCTACAAGCTCCTTCTTATAAAAAGGTAACTATCCATTGGATTATGAGTGCCAAACAAGAGAAAACCCAAATTTCAAGATTAGAGAAGGCCATAAAGTTCCGTGCAGAAGGAAAAAGATTGTTATGATAAAAACTCATCAATTTGCGATGCAGCAGGGATGGCAGCGATACTATGTATAGCGTACAGCCCGACCTTTGTTACTTGTACTTGGTGCTGTACCAACAGCATTTAGTACAAGTTATAAAGGGGCTGCCATAAAAGAAAATAGAAATCAAAAAAAAAGCCCCGACTAAATCGAGGTTTTCAATTCTAATTATTTTTTTATCGAATGAGATTTACATTCCCACTGTAAGTATGAGGATCTCCTTTACCATCCATTACTTCTACTCTATAAACATATACATCCTGCTTACATTCCTGACCATTTTGTTTGGTTCCCGGCCATCCCTTGTTGATATTGTCGAAAGAATAAATTTCTTCGCCCCAACGATCAAAAATTCTTACCACAATGGTTTTTATTCCTCTTCCATATACCTGCCAGATCTCATTCAATCCATCGTCATTTACAGTAAATGAATTTGGAATAAATAGATTATAATCTGGTTTTACATTTAAACAACCGTTTGCAGTATCGGTACAACCAAAGTTTGTAGCAACAATCAATGTGATGCAAAACGTTCCGGTGTCTCCATAGGAATGTAATGGATTTTCAACCACGTCGGTAGCTCCATCACCAAAATCCCATAACCAACTAACAGCATTCGATGATGTACTGGCAAAAGTAACTTCAGGTTCCGTTTCAATAATCTCTTGTGGAGCATAAATAAATTCAGCAACCGGGTTTGGATATACCGTAATATAATTTGCAAGGTTTAATGTTCCAATACATCCATCAGAAGTAATTACAGTTAGTGCAGCATCGTAAGTCCCTGCATTACTAAAGCAAACCGCAGCGTTTTGAGTATTGATTGGATTCTGACCTTGAATAACCCAATTCCACTGATTTATTACTCCACCATTTCCATTACTTTGATCGGTAAAGTTTACACAAAGAGGGGCACAACCAAATAAATTATCTCCACTAAGCGAAGCTGTTGGCAACAGGAATGAAGTTACATTTACGGTTGCAGTGCTTGAACAGTTATTGGCATCAGTTCCTGTTACCGTGTAAATTCCATTATTAATAGCAGTAATATTATTGATAACGGGGTTCTGTGCATTTACATTAAATCCATTGGGACCTGTCCACGCATAATTAACCGCTCCGTTTGCACTTACAGTAACATCTTCACCATCACATAACGGCGCGTTCGTATTAGCTATAACTACTGGAAGCGGATTGACTGCTAATGCTGTTGTTGCGGTGCTGGTGCAATTGTTCGCATTAGTTACAGTAACCGTATATACTCCAGTTTGTGCTGGTGTTGCTGCTATAATTATTGGGTTTTGGGTTGCATTATTGTACCCCCCTGGACCTGTCCATGCATAATTTGTTCCTCCACCCGAAGTTAATCCTACATTCGTTCCATCGCAAACTGGTCCACCGTTTCCTATAATTGGTATTGGTAATGCATTTACAACAGCAACAACAGTTGCAGTAGCAGAGCAGTTGTTTAAATCGGTTACCGTTACAGTATAAGTTCCTGTTTCTAAAACAGAAGCTGGATTGATGGATGGATTTTGAGTGTTATTCATTACATAAGCATTCGGCCCCACCCAGTCATAATCAGTACCTCCATTAGATGTAAGATTTAAAGAGGTTCCTGAACAAACAGGTGAATTAGAATTAGCAACAGGTAGTGGTAATGCATTTACAACCACATTAGTTGTTGCAGTTCCAGTACATCCGCTACTATTTGTAGCAGTTACTGTATATATTCCGGTAGCTAACACCGTTACGCCAGGGATACTTGGGTTCTGTGTATTCAACTGTGCGTAAGCATTCGGTCCAGCCCAATCATAAGTTGCAGTAGGAATGTTATCTGCAGAAATATCCAATTGCGTTCCTGAACAAATAGGACCATTATTATATGCTGCGAAAACTAAATTGGTATTGATCACAACGGGTGTTGTTGCTGTGGCCACACAACCATTAGCATCGGTTACAGTAACAGTATAAGTTCCTGCAGCAGGTAAGGTAACTGCGATGATGGTAGTATTTTGAGTATTATTTTGTGCAAATGCATTCGGTCCCGTCCAATCATAATCAATACCGCCACCTGAAGTAAGATTTAAATTCTGAAGTTCACATAATGGACCATTGTTATTTGCAACGGCATTTGGAAGCGCATTTACGGTCATGTTTTCAGTATCGACTGTACCGCATGATCCAGCCAATGTATATGTGATTATATGAACTCCTGCTCCTGCAATTGCAGGAGCAAATGAACCTGTTACAGCATTGATACATGCTCCGCATGTAGCAGACCATGTTCCACCTGGTGTGGCTGCATTAAATATAACAGCTGCTGCATCAATACAAACTGGAGGCTGTGCGTTAATCGTTGAATTCAATAATGGATTCACTGTAATATTTGTATTCGACACATCTCCACAAACACCAGGAATTGTATAGGTAATTGTATATGCGCCTGCACCTGCTATGCCTGGATTAAATACTCCTCCCGCAGTAATACATAACCCGCAAGTGGCACTCCATGTTCCACCTGGATCTACCGCTGTTAATTGTATCGCAGGATCACCAGGACAAAATGGTCCTGCTGGTGTTATTGTTGCATCACTTACCTCTACGTAAGGACCTCCGTTACAGGTTATCGGACATCCATTCGCATCAGTAATAGTAAACGAATACATATCACCATTCTGCAAACCATTAATTGTAATTGTACCACCATTAGCACAAGTTGTATTTGCAAACGATGCAGTTGCAGGCGTTAAACCTGAAGCTGTAAAGTTAGTTCCAAATACTGCAGGATGACCACCGGTAATTGTAAAAGTTGCCTGACCTGTATTACAGTTTTCTGCCGACACATAAGTAATTGCCGGTAAATATGTAACTGCAAAAGGAGTTCCTAAATCAAAACAAGTTCCGGCATAGTTGGTAACGCTATAATAATAACCAACTATATCATACATGGTGATGGGCACATAGTAAACTGTATTATTTACAAAAGTTCCCGGTGGTTGAGAATTTACTACCGTTAAATCATTTAGATCGTTATAATTTTGTCCAGGTCCAATTACTCCTATGAAACAAGGGTCAGTTACAATATCAATTCCAAGAGTTGGAGGACAGCTATAAAGCATGTAGAAGATTCCAGGATTGTATGGTATTACAGGATCTAAAACATTTCCCGGATATGTAAAATCGTTGTTACTATTTATATTGATTTGGTCTCCCCAACATAAAACATAATTATTAGTTGAAGTTCCAACAATATTTGCTGAAAATGTTCCTGCATCGGCAGTACAATTGCACGGGGTTGGTTCAACAAAATTAATCGTTTGCTGACAAGCAGGAATAGCTGTAAAATAAACCTGCACATCACAAGCCGTTCCATTTGGAACACAAGTGCTTAACGTATAATTTAATGGGCTTACAAATGGTGGGTTGAATACTTGTTGAACTCCATCGCAATTTTCAACTATCATTTGTCCACCTGCAGGGGCTGAAGTAAATTGAACTTGACCTGTTACTTGATAAGTATTTGTTGCAGGATTACATGCTCCAATATTCGCAGTAAAGTTGTTGATTACACATGGACATGTTGGGGCGATAAAACCACCAACGTTAATGGTACATGCAGGAGTTGCGGTAAATGTTGCAGTAACATTACAAGGAGCCCCATTTGCTGGCAATCCAGTCAATAAATAGTTTACAGAAGTTCCGAACGGAGGATTGAATACTTGTTGAATTCCACTACAACCAGTAATAATTAATTGACCACCTGCCGGTGGATTTGTATAGGATACAGTGCCGTTTACACTATAGGTTCCTGTAACCGGATTACATGCTCCAATGTTCGCATTAATTGCAGTCATGGTACAAACACATGTATTATCATAGAAAGCGGAATCCCTAACAAAGGTGCATCCGAAATTATCAGTTGCTTGCAAATAAAACCAGGTATCCACTCCAGGATTAGGAATGGATGGGGTAAGGGTAGAATTAGAAAGTGGAATTACGGTACCATTATTGGAAGTCCATAAGAAACTTGTAATGGTATTATTCAAAGTGATGGGTGTTGTGAAAGCCGGATTTGTTGGAACAGTAAAGATTGATGCTGATCCTGGAGTACATGAATTATCATTGATGGCCGAAGCAATTGCGCCTGAATTATAGGAGATACTATTAGCTCCACAACCTGCATTTCCTGTAAAAGTAATGGTGGTATTTGTCAATGATCCCACATCAGCACCAATACAATCGTAAATCTGAACTTGCCATCCACCCGCTGCTGCATCGCAACCATATAATGGTGCCCAGTTAATTAGAGTGCCCGGAGCAAGTCCATAGCTATCATAGGTTCCGGTTAAAGGAGTTCCCGCAGTGCAAACATTTAGATTAGGTGCTGCAGCAGTAGTAAAACATAAATTGTTTACATTATTTCCACTATTACAAATAGCACCTTGACCGATAGAGCCGGGATTGGGTGATAAAGGAATGGTAGGACTTCCGCACGATGGAGGGCCCACTAAATAAAATCCTAAATCAGAAACGAAAGTATGTGTCGCATTAAAACAAACTGTAATGGTAGTTGCTGGGCCTATGATAAAAGAGGGAGGTGGAGGGTTATAATAAACAAAATTGGCCACAGGATTTGTTGTTCCTATTAAATTTACATTTCCTACACAATTACTTACCGCAGGTCCTGCGTCAACAATAGTTTGATTAACGAAAACCCAGGCCACATCGCATATTACAATGGCTCCGCAATTATCTGTTACAGTAAGTGCATAACCACCACTGGCCAAACCGGTAAGATTTGAAGAGGCACCGTTTTGCACGGTGAAAGGATTAAAAGAATTGGTTCCTGTATTATATATTTCCCATGTGAAAGTATATGGCCCACCACAACCTCCTGCACCAACTGCACTTAATGCTCCTGTCACAGGAGCCCCAACGGCGTTGGGAGTACAAAAGATAAAAATAAAATCATTAGGAGTACCGTTTGTATAAGCAGTATTTACAGTTGATGAAGCTCCTGGTCCGGTAATTTGAGCCGTTACAGAAACTAAAAAAGTTCCTAGTAAGAAAATCAGGGATAATATTTTTTTGTTTTGCATGATTATACCTATTTCTTATTTAATAATAACTGAAGTTCTTGTTCGTAATAAGGGAGTTTTTGAATCGCAATTGAATCGACTACCGTACCATCTTTAATCAATTTTATTTTATTCTGAAGATCGAGGATCAACTCTTCATTACTTTTTTCAGGAACATCCTGGGCTTGCCATTGTTGAGTTACTTCTAATGATTTCTGTTTATTCAATTCATAATTCGGATCGGTATAACCTTCTGCCTGAATTGGAAAAATGACTGGTGAGTTGTCCACCTGATTTGCTGAGGTTACAAGGTTATTTCCCTCCTCTGCATTATATTCCAAATATTGAACGTTGTTTTCTACAACTAGTGGATCAGAAATAATTGGATTTGTTTGACCAGAAGGTTGATAGCTTGTAACCGCTGAAATCTTTTTTAATTTCAAAGTATCCGAAGATACCAACGAAGACTGATTATTTACAGTTCCTTGAGCCGAACAAAAAAGAAACGAGCCAGTTAGAACAAAAACACAGAGTAACAATTTTTTCATAGAAAAATGTTTATTTTAAACCGAGAAGAAAAATAAATTGAATGATAAAAACGAACAGATACCCCTGCAGATAATACAAACGCAAAATTCAAGTTCTCCATTTTTTGCAAGCAGGCCATAAATTAGTGTTGATAGGTATTAATAGTAAGAAGATGGCTTAAACCCTCTTACGGTTGTATGAAAGTACTAAGATGTTGTACAATACTCTCTTCTTAATTTTATTTTAATAATCCACTAAGGGTTTAGACGGGGGTAAGCTAACCCTCTGTATACTAAAAAACTACCATAACTTCAAAGGTGATTTAGACTTAGAAAAGGGAATAACATAAAGTCGAGAGACTCTATGATTGTCAATTACTTGTTGATAAACTACTTGGAACCCCAATTAATATAACCCTGCAAACTAAAGAAAACTGATCAAACACCTGAGCGAATGTGAATCATCAACAATTCGAGAAGCGATGAGCCTATAAAATTAATCATAAAAAAATGCGAATGAAAACATTTCGCATTTTTTTATGATTAATTTTTCTTCAGGTTTTATCGAATGAGTGAAACACTTCCCATAAATTCGTGGAAGTCATTCTTACCATCTACTACTTCAATTCGGTACACGTAGACATCTTGTTTACAAGGTTCACCATTTTGTTTAGCCCCTGACCATCCTTTATCAAGGGTATCGAAGAAATAAACTTCCTCACCCCAACGATCGAACACTCTAACAGTAATTGATTTAATTCCTCTACCATAAACATTCCAAGTCTCATTTAAACCATCCTCATTTGCAGTAAATGCATTTGGTATAAATATACTAAATACCGGTGCTATATATAAACATCCGTAGGCTGTATCAGTACAACCTGCATTATTTGCCACAGTTAAGAGGATGCAGAAAGTTCCGGTATCAGCATAATTATGAACGGGATTTTCTAAATTAGAAACTCCACCATCACCAAAATCCCAAGTCCACGAAGTGGCACCCGTTGAGGTACTCGCCAAAATAACTTGCGGATCAGATTCATCAATTTGCTGCGGTGTATAATCAAATTCTGCAATAGGATTGCTATTAATTGTAATATAATTCGGAACAGTTAATGTTGCAGAACATCCATCGGAAGTTGTTACAGTTAATGCTGCATCATATATCCCAGCATTCATGAAACAATAATTTACGTTTTGTGTTGCAGCACTTGTTTGTGTCTCAACATTCCAACTCCATGAGGTTATAATTCCACCATTCCCAATACTTTGATCCGTAAAGTTCACACATAAAGGAGCACAACCGGATAAAACATCACCGGCAAAAACAGGTGTTGGAAGCGGGTTTACTAACACATTTACGGTAGCAGTTCCTGTGCATCCAGCACCATTAGTTGCAAGCACAGTATATGTACCAGTAGCTAATACCGTTGCACCAGGTAAACTTGGATTCTGGTTATTAATTGCCGTAAATCCATTGGGTCCTGCCCAATTGTAGTTTGCACCAGGAATATTTTGCGCATTAAGATCAAGTTGAGTACCAGAACATATAGCACTATTCGATCCGGCAATGAATACTAAATTAGAATTGATAACAACAACAGTTGATGCAGTTGAGATACAACCATTGGCATCCGTAACAGTTACAGTGTAGGTACCTGCTGCTGACATTGGTGCTGCAACAATAGTTGGATTCTGGGTATTTGAAACACTGAACACTCCAGGCCCTGTCCAATCATAATCAAAACCACCACCAGATGTAAGATTCACATCCTGGAATTCACAAACAGGAGTGTTATTGTTGGCAACAGCTACAGGTAAACCATTAATAGTAACGATTGTTGTTGTTATTGAATTACAGCCGTTAGTATCAGTAACACTAACTGTGTAGGTACCACTCATAATTGGTGTAACTCCTGGAATAGTTCCATTTTGCGTATTAGCTAATGCAAATCCGCCAGGACCTGACCAATCATAATCTACGCCACCATTTGATGTAAGATCCATACTGGCACCGTCACAATACGGTCCGGTATTATTTGCAAGAGGAGTTGGTAAAGCATTCATTACAACAGTTGTTGTTGCTGTAGCATTACATCCATTTCCATCAGTTACAGAAACCGTATAAACTCCCGCCATTCCTGCTGTTGCAGAAACGATGGTTGGGTTTTGAGAATTGTTTTGAACATAAGCAGATGGCCCTGTCCAATCGTCAGTTGCAGAACCTGTAGGTGAATTCAATTGAATTGTTGCACCTACGCAATAGGGTCCTGTATTATTTGCGGTAGGCGTTGGAAGTGCATTTACTACAACAGTTGTGGTAGCTGTTGCAAAACATCCATTGATGTCAGTTACAGTTACGGTATAAGTTCCTCCCATCACTGCAGTTGCTCCTAAAATTGTTGGGTTTTGAATATTGTTTTGAGTGTATCCACCTGGTCCTGACCAGTCATCAGTTGCGGTACCCATAGGTGAATTCAATTGAATGATTGCTCCAACACAATATGGTCCTGTATTATTTGCGCTAGGTGCAGGCGGACCATTTACAACAACATTTGTTGTGGCTGTGGCACTACATCCATTCACATCAGTTACTGTTACGGTATATGTTCCAGCCATGCCAACTGTAGATAATGCGATTGTTGGGTTTTGCGTATTTGTACTAGTATATACAAGTGGGCCTGCCCAATCATCCGATGCTGATCCCGTAGGAGAATTTAACTGAATTGTTGTACCAGAGCAGTACGGTCCTGTATTATTTGCGGTTGGTATTGGTAAAGGATTTACAGCAACGTTTGTTGTTGCTGTTGCATTACATCCATTTCCATCAGTTACAGAAACAGTATAAACCCCACCCATGGCAACCGTTGCCGCAGGAAGAGTTGGATTTTGCGTATTGTTTGAAATATATCCTCCTGGGCCCGTCCAATCATCAGTTGCTGATCCTGTAGGAGAATTCAATTGAATAGTTGTTCCCACACAATATGGTCCGGCATTATTTGCGGTAGGCACTGGAAGAGGATTTACAACAACAGTTGTTGTAGCTGTTGCACTGCAACCTACAGCACTTGTTACTATAACTGTATAAACTCCAGCCATCGCAATAGTTGATCCTGGTCGTGTTGGATTTTGCGTATTATTTTGAATATATCCACCCGGTCCTGTCCAGTCATCAGTTGCAGAACCCGTTGGAGAATTTAACTGAATGGTTGTTCCAACACAATATGGTCCTGTGTTGTTTGATGTTGGTGTTGGAAGAGCATTTACCACAACGGTTGTTGTTGCTGTAGCACTGCAACCTGACGCATTTGTTACTGTGACCGTATAAACCCCTGACATAGCGAGTATTGCCGCAGGTAGAGTTGGGTTTTGCGTATCGTTTGCAATATAACCACCAGGACCCGTCCAATCATCAGTGGCAGAGCCGGTAGGTGAATTTAATTGAATGGTTGCGCCGGCACAATAAGGCCCAGTATTATTTGCAGATGGAACTGGCAAAGGATTTACAACAACAGTTGTTGTTCCAGTTCCAGTGCATCCACCAGCCATTGTAATTGTTACAGTGTAAACTCCTCCCATTGCAACAGTGGATCCCGCAATATTTGGATTTTGAGTATTATTTTGAACATATCCAGGACCTATCCAATCCCAATCAATAGGACCTGCAGGTGAAGTTAAATTAATAGTTGCTCCAGCGCAATAAGGTCCTGTGTTTCCTGCAACTGCTGCAGCTCCACTATTTACAACAACAGTAGTAGTTGCTGTGGCACTGCAATTGGTGGCGTTAGTAACCGTTACGGTATAAACACCAGCATTTGCAGCGGAAGCTCCAAGTATTGTGGGGTTTTGAGTATTGTTGGCAATGTAACCACCCGGTCCAGTCCAATCATCGGTTCCTGACCCTGTTGGAGAGTTTAGTTGGATAGTTTGTCCAGGACAATATGGCCCTGTATTATTTGCTGTTGGTGTTGGAAGGGCATTCACAGTAACTGTAGTAGTTGCTGTTGCTGAACAACCTCCTGCATTTGTAACAGTAACAGTATAAACTCCAGACATTGCTGGTGTCGATGCTAATATAGTTGGGTTCTGAGTGTCTACAGCACTGTAAACCGCTGGGCCCACCCAATCATCAGTTCCTGATCCTGTGGGAGAATTCAATTGTATAGTTGCCCCAGCGCAGTAAGGTCCGGTATTATTTGCAGTTGGTGTTGGAGCAGGATTTACCGTTACTGTAGTTGTTGCTGTTGCACTGCATCCACCTGCGGCTGTAACTGTTACAGTATAAACTCCAGACATCGCTACAGTTGATAAAGGACGTGTAGGGTTTTGAGTATTGTTTTGAATGTATCCTCCTGGTCCAGTCCAATCATCCGTTGCAGAGCCTGTTGGAGAATTTAACTGTATGGTTGCTCCAGCGCAATATGGACCAGTATTATTGGCCGTTGGAATAGGTAAGGGATTAACAACTACCGTAGTAGTCGAAGTCGCAGTGCATCCACCTACCCCTGTTACCGTTACTGTATAAACTCCGCCCATCGCTGGTGTTGCCCCAGGCCTTGTTGGGTTCTGAGTATTATTTTGAACATATCCCCCCGGACCCGTCCAATCATCTGTGGCAGAGCCTGCGACAGAATTTAGCTGGATAGTTTGACCGACACAATAGGGTCCACCGTTGGTACCATTAGCAATAGGTATAGGGTTGACGACAACGGTTGTGGTACTGGTGGATGAACATCCGCCAGAAGTGACTGTGACTGTATAAACACCACTCATTGCAACTGTTGCTCCTGGTAATGTTGGGTTTTGAATATTATTTTGAATATAGCCCCCGGGACCCGTCCAATCATCGGTAACACCACCTCCGACTGAGTTTAATTGTATTGTTGCTCCTACACAATAGGGCCCGGTGTTTGTTGCGTTGGCGACGGGGCTTGGCGAAATAACAACGGTAGTTGTACCCGTTGAACTGCAACCCCCAGCTGTAACCGTAACTGTATAAACTCCTGCGTTAGCAGCTGTAGCACCTGGTATTGTTGGGTTGGAAGAACCTGAAATAAATCCAGCCGGGCCTGTCCATGAATATGTGGCTCCACCTACTACTGTGGTGCTAAGATTAATTGTTTGACCAACGCAATATGGACCTGTATTAGCAGGAGCTATAGGTGGTGTATTGAAAACTGTTACGGTAGTTGAACCAGTTGAAGCACATGGAGCAGATCCGATAACATAATTAATAACGTGGGTTCCAACCCCAGCAGTTGCTGGATTAAATGTGCCACCTGAAGAAGTGCCAGGACCTGACCAATTTCCTCCCATATCAACTGCATTCATTTGAACTGGTGGAGCTGAAATACAAAACGGCCCTGCCGGAGTTACTGTACCGTCAGGGGGGCCTGTTTGCGCACCCGGAGGTGGACCTAACTGTAAGGTAAAATTACTTGAGGGACCGTTGGTCCAGTCTTCAACAACAATCATTAAAACATCCCCTACATTTACAAAAGGTGCAGGAACGGATGAAGCACAGCCAAATGCGCCACCAAACTGGTTACAACCAGAAGAGGCAGAGGCATAATTGCATCCAATCTCATTAGCAGAATTTTGTATTGCGGTACATGGTGCTTGACCTGGAGGAATGTTAAAAATGGAAACATCCAAATAGCCAGAACCAACATTACCTTGAATCAGTAGGTTTAAAGGTCCGGATTGAGTAATGTATAGAATGATATAGGTAAATTGCGAAGTAGGCATCCAATCCAAACAAGAACTTACAGGAGGGCCTCCAGTCCCAAACGAAAATGGACCCGCTGTACCAGGAGTACAGATGGAAATATTAGTATTACATTGAGAGTATGCTTTGTTAAACAGCAACAATGACAAGCCCAGTGCCATTATTAGACAATATTTCTTCATAATTTGGTTGTTCATTAAACTTGGTACTGCAATATAAGCAATCAGTTTAATCTTTTTTAAGGAAAATAGAAAGAGGCAAGCTCTAAAAAATTAATTTTTTATTAATGCTTGCAATGATATGATTACGAGGTTATTACTTACAATAAAAAGAAGGGGGGGGGGGCAAAGTTTTTTTGCCAATTTTTATTAACATATAGTAAGCGAAGGGGGAAGCTCTACAAGCCGATGTATAAAACCAAAAAAAATAGTGGCCTAGTACCGAAAGTGGTGGAAAAAATCAGATAAAATTACCTGATCAAATTTACGTTTCCGATAATCACGTGTTCATCGTTAGATGGATCAGTTACCACAACTCGGAAAACGTAAACATCCTGCTTACAAGATGAACCATTTTGTCGGGTACCTGGCCAACCTTTTGCAAGATCGTCGAAGAAATAAAGTTCCTCGCCCCATCGATCAAAAATCCTCACTTCAATCTTTTTTACACCACGTCCATACAATTGCCACATTTCATTTAATCCGTCGTCATTTGCAGTAAACGTATTTGGAATGTATAGACTATACTCTGGCTGAACATATAAACATCCTACAATTGTATCCATACATCCTGCATTATTAGAAACAAGCAGTGTGATGCAGAATATTCCGGTATCCTGATATGCGTGAATTGGGTTTTCGACATTCGAAAATCCTCCATCGCCAAAATCCCATAGCCAAGAAGTTGCTCCAACAGAATTACTAGCAAAAGTTACATCTGGATGTAATTCTAAAATTTCCTGCGGGGTGTAAATAAATGATGCCACAGGTGTAGGAGATGCGTTAATATAATTAGGAATTGTAAGTGTATTTGAACATCCATCAGTAGTAGTTACAGTTAATGAAACATCATAGATTCCCGGATTATTGAAACAGTAATTGATATTTGGCGTTGCTCCAGGATTTTGTGCTTCTACATTCCATGCCCATAAACTAATTACGCCTCCATTTCCATTGCTTTGATCAGTAAGATCAACGCATAAAGGAGCACAACCATTTAATGGATTTCCCACAAATGCAGCAGTTGGATTAGGGAAAGTTGTTACAGAAACGGTTGCGGTTGCGGAACATCCTGCAGCATTCGTGCCTGTTACTGTATAAACTCCATTATGAATTACACTTGCGCCAATTATTACGGGATTTTGAACACCCGACACAAAAGCATTTGGTCCGACCCATGCATATCCTGCAGCCCCATTTGCAGTTAAAAGAATATTTGCACCATTACAGATAGGCGTATTTGTATTAGCAATTACCACCGGAAGTGGGTTAATCACCAAAGTTGTTGTTGCTGTTGATGAACATAGATTTATATCCGTAACTGTTACCGTATAAATTCCGCTTTGTGCTGCAGTAGCTCCTACAATAACAGGATTTTGTGTTAGATCGTTATATCCCCCGGGACCAGTCCATGCATAAGCATTACCTCCATTTGAGGTTAAACCAATATTACTTCCTGTACAAATAGGCCCTGTATTTCCGGCTACGGCAATAGGTAATGCGTTTATAATAACGTTAACCGTTGCCGTTGCGGAGCAACTGATTGCATCAGAAACGGTAACTGTATAAATTCCAGTTGCAGCAGGTGTAGCGCCAATGATTGTGGGATTTTGAGTATTGTTTTGTATGTATCCTCCTGGTCCTGTCCAATCATAATCTACTCCACCATTTGAACCTAGGTTTAAGTTTGAACCAGAACAAATTGGAGAATTGGAAATCGCAGCAGGAACTGGATTTGCATTTACAGTGACTGTTGTTGTTCCAGTTGAAGTACAACCGCCAGCAAGAGTTACTGTAACTGTATATACTCCGCTCATTGCAGGAGTTGAACCAACGATAGCTGGATTTTGAGTATTATTTTGAACGTATCCGCTAGGACCCACCCAATCATAATCGATTCCACCAGCAGGAGAACTTAAATTTATAGTTGCCCCTGCACAATATGGTCCTGTATTATTTGCAATAGCGGGTGCCCCTGCATTTACAACAACGGTTGTTGTAGCTGTTGCTGAGCATCCGGCGGCAGTCGTTACGGTTACGGTATAATCTCCGGCCATAACAAAAGTTGCTCCGGCAATTACTGGGTTTTGAGTATTGTTTTGAACGTATGCACTCGGACCTACCCAGTCATAATCAACACCACCATTTGAGGTAAGATTTATGTTTACACCTGGACAATATGGTCCGGTATTACCTGCTATTGCAGCGGGTGGTCCGTTAACTGTTACAGTTGTTGTTCCAGTGGCTGTGCAACCACCTGCATTGGTAACTGTAACCGTATAAACCCCAGTCATACCAATCATTGCCCCAGCGATAACAGGATTTTGAGTGTTGTTTTGAATATAACCACCAGGGCCTGTCCAATCCCAATCAATAAAACCGGCTCCAACCGAAAGATTGATGTTGGTAGCAGCACCTTCGCAATATGGGCCTGTGTTCGCAGGAACAGGCGCAGGTATCACACCAACGTTCACCGTAACGGTTGCGGTAGTTTGACAGTTGGTCGCATCAGTTAAAGTAACTGTGTAAACTCCCGATGTGCTTAAATTTGTAATTGTATTAGCACCTGCAACACCTAATGAACTATTGGCGTAACCTCCAGGTCCGGCCCAGGAATAATCGTACGGGCTAGCAGCTCCAACAGGTGTTGCTGTGGCCTGGCCATCATTTGCTCCTGGACAAGAAATATTTACCGCGGCCATGTTTGGTGGACAACATGCTCCCACTGCTGGAGCAATGGTTGGCGGATCATCCACACAACCTATATTATTCCATGATCCGGATTCTCCATCACCGGAAGTATTAATAGCTACATTTAAGTTTGATCCGGGTGAACATCCTGCAGCAACGGTCATGTTCCAACAAAACGTCCAATTAACGGCTGCTGGACAAGGAATACCTGTTCCTACTGCATCACAATTATCACCGAAATTATTTCCTGCGGTACCTCCGGGCAAATTAAAATAAAAGCCAGGGCCTAAATTTAATCCTGTTGCGGTACTAACAACGCCAGCTGGATACCAAGTCCATGTTCCCCCACCTGCTTGAACTGTTGCAGCTGGAACTTGGCCTGAAATACCTGCCCAACCTGCACCATAGCTGATTTGCACACCGTGAAACCAATTCGTATTAATTTGGCTCCAATCGTTTACTGTATAACAGAAGTTGACCACCTGACCCGGTTGATACATTCCATTTACGGGCAGAGGATTTATAACAAGACTGGATCCAATTAAACAATCTGCACAATCGCGATTGTTTTGAATATTCATATTGAAAGTTCCGGTTTGTCCGGTATTACCACTCACCTGAATGTAATACGTTGCTCCCGGTACCATTTGTTCTACAGTAAGAGAAACAGTTCCACCGGTTCCAACAGCGCAACCTCCTACTCCACCTCCCAAAGCACCACAGGTACCAGAATACATGGCAACATTAGGATTGGCAAACGTACTATTGATGGTTAATTGCATTTGGTAACCTGAAGCCGTAAATGTGTACCACACATCAAAAGCAGGCACTCCCATGTTAGGGCCTCCTGCTCCACTACAACCCGGCTGATATAAATACGGATTAGCTTCCGTGGCTCCAACAATAGTTCCAGCTACAGGTGTAACTGCTCCCAACCCGGCTCCCGGACAATTCGCCGGTACACCTAAAACTCCAATATTTTGAGCAGTGCTGCAATCATCATTTGGTGGTTGCGCATTGGAGATCGAGATCAATCCAAAAAAGAAAAACAGAATCAGTAATATTTTTTTCATGGCGCTGGTTTAATGAGTTTTTGAGGGTGTTGAAACAGCTTCAAATCCAATTACATTGCCCGCCAATAGTTTTAAAGCGGGTGATATATATCCGGCCGGTAATGATTCGGCATACGTAGATAAATTTAGAGGGTAACCAAGATTCAATAATTCTATTGCAGATTTTAACTCTATACTAAAACCATTTTCAAACGCTAAAACACGTCTGTCATTCTGTAAACGAAAAGGCTCCCAGTTAGCAGCATCCAAAGCATTTGTATAAGGTGCCGAGTCTGAAACTTCGGCGGTGGAGGTTACCACGTAGTCGTTGGTAATATTTGTTTGTGAATGGATAAGATTTGCCGAAAAGCTAAAAATCGTACAAAGCAAAATTACTGCTAAGTGTTGCATATTAGGGATGTTTATGTGTTTAAAGCGTTACGAATTTAACGAATAAATGCTCGTAACTGTCCAATAGATGGAAGTATTTTGTTAATGGTTGTCACTAATTTGCACCTTTGACAGTAACTAAAAAAAAGTGAAACTATTTAATTTATAATTTACTGATTATCAATATACTAAATCAATTCGGCTACTACAAACGTGCTACCCCCAATAAAAATAATATCGTTGGGCATTGCATCCATCTTCGCTTGTTCAAACGCTTGCTTTGAAAGTTCGAAATAATGTCCCTTGAGGTAATACTTTGAAGCAAGTTCAAATACTTCTTTAGCTGGCATAGCCCGAGGAATATTTGCCTGAGTAAAGTAATAAACGGCATTGCGCGGAAGTATTTGCAATATGTCATCAATACTCTTATCATTTACAAAACCTATAACGATTCTCAATAGATTTTTCTCAATAGACTGTAATTGAGAAATGTTGGATCTCATGCCATCAATGTTATGTCCCGTATCCGCAATTGTAAGTGGTTTTGAATTCAATATCTGCCACCTTCCTTTTAATCCTGTAGTTTCCGAAACAGTTTTGAAGCCTTTTAATAAAGAGTCTTCAGTAATTTTTGCGAATCCCAAAGTTTTTAGAATATCGATAGTTGCTAAAACCGTTTTGCAGTTTTTCTTCTGGTAAATTCCCAATTGATCAGTTTCAATATGGACGACCCCTTTCTTTCCACTAAAACTAAAAGACTGATAAGATGTTTTATTTTCTTGAATATCGTTAGTTTTTTCTAAACTAAACCTATTATCTGCAAAAATTATAGGTGCATCGAGTTCATGAGCTTTATTAATAAAAACATCTGCTACCTCTTCTTGAAACTGCCCTATAACAATAGGAGCTTTGGGCTTTATGATTCCGGCTTTTTCAACAGCGATTTTTCCCAATGTATCGCCTAGCAAATTTTGATGATCTAACCCAATGTTTGTAATTACTGAAACCAACGGCGTTATTATATTAGTTGAATCTAATCTTCCTCCCAAACCTGTTTCAATTATTGCAATATCTACCTCTTCCTTTTTGAAATATTCAAAGGCCATTGCTACAGTAATTTCAAAAAAAGATGGATCAAATGAAGTGAAAAAAACCTTGTTTTCAGTTACAAAATCGGTTATAAATTGCTCACTAATTTCCTCTCCATTAATTCGAATTCTCTCAGTAAAAGACTTTAAATGTGGAGAGGTATATAATCCAACTTTATAACCCGAATGCTGTAAAATAGAGGCCAGCATGTGGCTTGTTGAACCTTTACCATTTGTGCCTGCAATATGGATTGACTTAAAATGATTCTGCGGGTCATTAAAATGCCCGCAGAGTTTTGCAGTATTGTTTAGATCGGCTTTATAAGCAGCTGCACCGATTCTTTGGTACATTGGAAGTTGAGTATAAAGCCAGTTGACAGCTTCCTCGTATTTGGTCATTACATTTGCTTTACCGCAAATGTATTAATTCGGATGTAAATCGTAGCTTAAATAACCTGTTCTTAATTGACTTCCTGCTGCATCATCTGCTGGGAATTTAGTATCATAAGCAGCAGCTTTGATCTTGGCCCAGCTATCATCGCTGATGCTCCCATAGGTTCCTTTTTGTTTGATCTCAACACCAACAACAGCTCCGGTTTTATCAATTTTTACTTTCACAACCGCTTTACCTTCGTCACCATTACTGATGCTTGGTTTTGCCAAATAAAGAGCACCACCATTTCCGAAAGTAAAACCAGAACCGGTACATCCTTTACAAGGCCCGTCTCCATGACCACCTACAGTACCATTTGGATTTCCTTGGTCACCATTACCATTTGTGTTTCCTTGTCCGTTTGAGTTGTTAGAAGTATTCCATACATTATTCCAATTACTGTTGTTGTTAGAATGTACGTTGTTACTATTGGTGCTATGGTTGCTATTATTCGATGTTAAATCAGTACTGGTTGGATTATTGGTCCCACTATTCTCAACATTTTCAGAACCCGCACCATCTTTACTGGTTCCATAATCCTGATCAGACATAGAACCTGTCTCAATTTCGGTTAGTACAGGAACCATAATATCTACTCCCCCGGGAGGGTTTTTACCTTTTTGGGGTACTTTAAAAGAAACCAATATAAGGGCCAATATTACTAGCCCTGCATAGCCTGCAGTTCCTGCTATGGCTATGTTTCTTGTTGTCTTATTTTCCATAATGATTAATTTTGGTGAAATTAATTATATACATAAATACGTTTAAACTCTCATTAAGTTCATTTTGCAGGCTCTTTCGTCTGTACACCAATCTTCCAACCCAGATCTTTATTCTGAACTGAAATAATATCAACTAATTCCACAAAAACCTTATGAGGTGCATTTTCGTCTATTGCCAACTGAATAGTTGGTGGATTGGTTGTAGGCATCACTGTTTTTAGTTTAGCAATCAACTGGTCCTTTATGATTTCTTCCCCATTAACCGCATATTTTAAGTCAGATGTAACGGAAACTACAACATTGGATGTTATTTCTGTTTTTATACTGGCCGTAGGTAAATTAATATCCATCATATGAGAATTGGATTCTGTAGCCAGAGTAGAAATCAACATAAAGATGATCAATAACTGGAACACAAAATCCGTCATAGCGGCCATGGTGAACTCCGGGGTCACCTTATTTCGCATTTTTAATTTCATGGTCGCTTATTTTACAGGTTGCTGAAGAATTTCTACAAATTCAACACTTCTTAATTCCATTTTATAAACTACTTTTTCTACTCTTGATACCAATAAATTATAACCTATATACGCAATGATACCAACGATCAGTCCACCCACCGTAGCAACCATCGCCTGATAAACTCCACCGGCCAAAACTGCGATCTCTACGCCTTTCCCTGAGTTGGCAATTCCCATAAATGTTTGCACCATTCCGGTAACGGTTCCAATCAGTCCCATTAAAGGAGCAGCTCCTGCTATAGTTGCTAAAATGGATAAGTTTTTTTCCAATCCATATACTTCCAATTTTGCACGGTTTTCAACGGCCAGATTAATATCTGCCATTGAATTTCCAATTCGACCAATCCCTTTTTCCAACATCCGTGAAATAGGAGTTGGAGTAGAACGACACAAGGCCATTGCGGCATCTATTTTACCATTATGGATAAAATCTTTTATGTTATTCATAAAATTCCCATCTTCTTTTTTGGCTTTGCTAATCGCAACAAGCCTTTCTATAATCAAATAGATTGCCACCAGCGACATCAGTCCAATTGGAATCATTGTCCAACCACCTTTCATGGCCAATTCTAAAACATTTATACTTTGCTGTACATTTTCAGGTGTAGTTGTTGCCGTTACGGTGTTCACCACAGCATCTGTAGATGTTGTTGAATCTCCGGTATTGGTTATTTGCAGTAAAATACCCATAGTGTGTTGTTTTTATATTAATTGATTAAGGGCTGTTTCAAAACCCGTTTTTGCCATGTTTCTTTTGGTATTGTTACGGGTATATATTTCTCTTAACGCATTTTCCATCGTTTTCGATATATCCGTAAAAATTCCTTCGTCACTTATTTCTACATCCGTTTGCATGAGGTAAGCGAAAACCCTTGCCATACCACAGTTTGCGATAAAATCAGGAATCAAAGCAGTTTGCTCATCAACATAAGCTGCAATGGGTCCAAAAAAGATTTCCGGATCAGCAAAAGGTACGTTTGCACCGCAAACAACTACTTCCAATCCGCCATCTATCAATTTTTCTATCTGATCCTTTTGAACCAATCTTGATGCGGCGCAAGGAGCAAAAATATCGGTCTTTACATTCCAGATTAACTTTTGTAATTCATCAGTTGGAATTAACTTATCGGCTTTTAAGGTATTTCCCTTTTTATTGAGGAATAAAGTTCTGATTTCATCAAAGCTAAACCCATCTTCATCAATTAGGCCTCCATTTTTATCAATAATCCCAACAATGCTTACACCTAGTTGAGACATATAATAAGCTGCGGCAGCCCCAACATTTCCCCAACCCTGAATAATAGCTCTCTTCTTTTTAAGATCGCCTCCATATAAATTGTAAAAATGTTTAACTGATTCAGCCACACCATAACCGGTTACCATATCAGCAATCACGTATTTTCTCAAAGGATTGGGAGTGTATCTAACATCTTCAATCACTTTTGAAACTCCAAAACGGAGCTGACCTATTTTATGGATTTTTTCACTTTCACGTGCATTATAATGTCCGTTTACAACACCTTCTTGTGGATGCCATAAACCAAAATCTTCGGTTATTGGAATTACATCGTGAATCTCATCAATATTTAAATCACCACCAGTACCATAATAATTCTTTAAAAGTGGGGTAACCGCTTTGAACCATCTTTGCAAAACCTCCCTTTTACGAGGATCGTTAGGATCGAAATTTATTCCTGATTTTGCACCACCTATAGGCGGACCACTCACCGTAAATTTAACTTCCATTGTTTTAGCAAGAGAAACGACTTCTCTCTTGTCCAAACCAATTCTCATTCTTGTACCACCACCAGCGGCACCGCCACGTAAGGAATTAATGACTACCCAACCTTCGGCTTCTGATTCAGGGTCTTTCCATTCGAAAATGATTTCCGGATCTTTTGATTCAAACTTTTTCAGTAATTCTAACATTCGACCAAAAGTATATGTAATTGCAGGGCGAAATGTTACATCATCCAAAGAGTTTTAAAACGAGAAATTAACAATTTCCTGGATTTGAGCGATTGCCCTTAATGCTGCAAACGGCCTATGGGAGGGCGTTACAGCGGCCGAAGGCTCTATATTTACGATTTTGGATTTACGATATACGATTAACAGCCAAAACAGTATTAATCGTAGGTCCAAAATCGTAAATCGTAAATAACTCTTATATTTGTGGCGTAAAGGTGTCTTCATTGTTTGTAATAATGAAGATGAAAAGGGAATTACCGTTAGAATCGGTAGCTGTACCCGCAACTGTATTGCTCTTTAAATATCTTTTTTCAACGTATGCTTTGCCACTGTGTAAAAACGGGAAGGTGAAAAAAGATGAGCTAAGCCAGGAGACCTGCCTATACACAACAAACAACATTTCGGGGAGAAAGTGTTGCTAACGGAAATAGTAAGTGAAAACTTTTTTTTGTAACTGTGTTTATCTCATAGCATTCCTTTTTGTAGGATTGATTTCTGCATGTGCACAAGTGAATACCGATACTATTAAAAATATTGTTGACAGTACTCAACTTCTTATAGAGTATAAAATTTCTGAATCTCGTGCCTATGATTTTACAGCTGGAATTAAAACCATTACCATACCTCAATCACTATTACGAAATAATGGATCCATTAGCAGTTTAAGTGATGCATTACAAACCATTGGTGGGATTTATATGAGGAGTTATGGAAATGGAATGAACAATGCAATTACACTTCGTGGATTTGGTCCTGAAAGAACTTCGACATTATGGAACGGAATTCAACTGAATAATGCAGGATTGGGTCAGCTTGATATGAATTTAATGCCCGGAGGATTTTTTAATTCAGTTAAATTAATTCAAGGAAGTAGTTCTACCCAGTATGGAAATGGAGCACAGGGTGGATCGTTGTTACTAGAATATCTCCCTGATTTTAAAAATAAATTTAATATAGGTTTATCGCAGGAGTTCGGAAGTTTTTTTTCGTGTAATACTGGTGTACAAATGAATTATGGAAACAAATGGGTACAAGTAAGAACTGCATTTATTCGAAATTCATCTAATAACAACTATGCTTATAAAGATAAAACCGCCATTGGTTTCCCTACAAAAGAAACTGTAAATTCTGATTTCTTTTCATATCAGGGAATGCAAGATCTTTTCTTCAGGCTAAAAAAAGGGTGGCAATTTTCTTTTCATGGATGGTATAATTATACGGATAGAAAAATTTCGCCTGCCATGGGAGCAGCGAATAATCATTCGGAACAATTCGATCAGAATTTGAGGACTATGGTTCAATTAAAAAAATCATTTGAAAAACATGATCTCCAATTACAGATTGCTTATATCAACGATCAGCTTATTTATGATGCAGATGCATTTAAGGATAGTTCATCTATCCACTCCAGCCAAATACAGGTGCAATATATATATCGTCCAAACGCATTGTTAAGCATAATGGCAGGCGGAAATTTTTCGATCAATTATTCCGAATATAAATTTTATGTAGATGCAGTAACAGAATTGAGAGGAAATGTTTTTGTATTAGCTAATATTAATATTACCAATTTCATAACCGCTAGAAAGACTTTTAGAAGAGAATTCTCTTGGTCTGTTAAATTTAGCACCGGAATTCGTCAGCAATTTTCATCCCATTATATTTCTTATCCTTCAACACACGCTGGATTTGATGTTATCAGAAAAATTGCTAGAAATCAAAACTTCTACACCTCTATAGCATTTAATACAGCTTATAGAATGCCAACTTTAAATGATTTGTATTGGGTCCCTGGTGGAAATTCAAATCTTATTCCAGAATATTCTTGGAATAGTGAACTATCATTAAAATATGATTGGAAAAATATTGATGAAGCCAAAACCATGAAGATTACCGTGGAAGCATTGGGTTATTTTGGCAGAACTTCTAATTGGATTCAATGGACTCCCACTTCCTTTGGATATTGGGCTCCACAAAACATCACCAATGTTCAATCAGCTGGATTTGAATCTTCTATTGGACTTAATTTAAAAAAGAAAAAATGGATTTTCAATTTTAAAACCACCTATAATTTTACACATACTACGGATGTAAATAATGAATTTAAACAACTAACCTATATTCCCGAACATTCAGTAAAAGGATCTATAGAACTATTATGGAATAAAATATATTTAAATATATTTCCATCATTCATTTCAAAACGATATACTTTAAGTGACAATACGCTATCTATTCCACCCTTTTTATTATTGAATATGCAAGCTGGATATAACCTTCAACTAAAGCCATGCAATATTGGCTTGTACGTAAGACTTAACAATGTTACAAATGTCGATTACCAAATGATTTTAAACCGCCCCATGCCTGGAATCAATTTTCAAGCAGGAATTAATTTTTATCTAAATAAATAACCATTAAACAAAACAACAAATGAAAAACAAATTTTATCTTTTGATCATTGCAATTATTTTCTCGATTTCAATTACAAGTTGCGACAACACAACTAATGAACCGAGCGCTTACACCAACGGTGTATTCGTAACCAACGAGGGAGCTTTCGGAAGTTCTAACTCCGAATTAAGCTTTATTAATTCGGATGGTAGCGTAAACAACAACATATATGGAGCTAACAATAGTTCTGCAATTTTGGGTGACGTTTTTCAATCAATGACAATTGCAAACGGAAACGCATACCTAGTAGTTAATAATAGCAACAAAGTTGTTGTTGTTGACATTGACAATTTACAAATAAAGGCATCCATTACCGGGCTTATACAGCCAAGATATATAGCAACCTATGGAGGTAAAGGTTACGTTAGCGAATGGCATTCTTTTGGAAATAATGGATATTTAAAAATTATCGACCTTTCTACAAATACAATTGTTGATTCGGTAGAAGTAGGAAAACAGGCTGATCAGATAATGGTTGTAGACGACAATATTCTGGTGGCCAACTCTGGCGATACAACTCTGCATTTAGTTAATACTATCACCCTAGCAAAAACAAATATTGGGGATGTTGATTTTCCAAGATATGTGAGTAAAACCAGCGACGGAAACATTTGGATCCTTTATACAGGTAAACCTTCATGGGAAGCTGGTGGTCCAACCGACGGAGGATTATTGGTATTGAACTCAACTGCGACTGTAATTGTAAAGAACATCAACATTGGAAGTACATCAGTTGCCAACCCTTCACAATTAGCTACTGATGGTAACAATTTATATTATGAATATCAGGGAGACTTGCATAAACTAGACAAATCGGCTACAGTAGCACCTGCCAGTCCGTTTGTTATAGCTCCGGCTACATATTTTTATGGCCTAGGTTATTATGCTGCCGGAGATGTTTTATACATAGGTGATGCAGGAAATTTTTCCACCTCCGGCACCGTAAAAAAACTAAATGCAACAACAGGAGCATTGCTTGACACCTATAATGTGGGTATAGCTCCTAATGGATTTGTGCTTAATTAAAATAGCCAAATCCAACCTGCGAGGGGGTGGTAGCGATTTTCAACACATGTTGAAAATTTCTATTCGCCCCTTCAATTTTTTTAGGCAATTTTGAAAAGTGAAAGCACGTGAATTCCTTGCCGATATAAAACTAAAAAAAATTGCTCCAATCATCGTTTTACATGGTGAAGAGAGTTATTTCATTGATTTGATCTCTGATTTTATTTCATCTACCTTACTAGATACATCTGAAAGAGAATTTAATGAGACCATTGTTTATGGTAAAGACGCAACTGCAGAAAACGTAATTGCCATTGCAAGAAGCTATCCTATGATGGCCGAAAGAAGGGTGGTAATCATTAAAGAAGCTCAGGTATTTAAAGAGCTTGAAAAACTCGAAGCATATTTCAATAAACCAGTAACAACCACCGTATTGGTTATCTGCCATAAATATGCTGGACTTGATAAAAGAAAAAAAGTATTCAAATCACTTCTTACAAGCAAAAATTCAAAGGTATTTGAATCAAATTTTCAAAATGATTTAGAAACCGTTGACTGGATCAAAGCAAAATTTGCGAAAATGCAGATACAAATCCAGGAGAAAGCAGCTTTTGCGTTGATAGATTTAATTGGAAATGATCCTAACAAGTTGGCGAATGAAATGGAGAAGATGGGAATTGCTTTAGGTCCGGGGGTAGAAATACGGTTAGAAGCGATTGCCGATAATGTGGGAATGAACAGAGAGTACAATATTTTTGAATTACAAAAAGCATTGTCATCTAATAATCGTGGAAAAGTTTTTAAAATTGCAAGTTATGCTTATGCTAATCCGAATGAATTTTCACTACCGGCTGTAACCGCTATTTTATATGGATATTTTTCAAAACTAATGTGGGCCAATCAATTATTAGAAAGAGACAAAGGTGCGATGAATACTTTAGGTTACACCGTAAAAATGTTTGATAAAAAAGAATTATCAGAAGGATTGAAAAATTACAATTTCAACAAGTGTTGGAGAAATATAAGATTACTGCAGGAGTATGATTTAAGAGGAAAGGGTGTTAATAATGGAAGTGCAGATCATAAGGGTTTATTAAGCGAATTGTTGTTTAAACTAATGTATTAACAGGGTCGGATCCTGATCCGACCGTACAAAGCGGCCCGGGGGTGTAGAGGCATCCTTTTATTTGCAATTAGATCCATAATCGTTTGAATTGCCCAGGAATTAAGTCGTGGGGCACAAAAACGACAAGAATTATTGTATTAAGTAAATAAAAGATATAGCGGAACATAGGAAAAGCCGCCACAACGTTCCTGACTCTAGCGTCAGGGTAAATAAAACTTTAAAGTTGAATGTTAAAAATTTAATTTTCAAACTTTCAACTTCAAACCTTAAACTATAAACTATCATGAAATATTGGCTTATAAAATCGGAACCTTTTAAATATCCTTGGGAGCAATTGGTAAAAGATAAAAAAACAACCTGGGATGGTGTAAGAAATTATCGTGCACGAAACAATATGAGAGATATGAAAAAAGGAGAAAAACTTTTCTTTTATCATAGCAACGAAGGTTTGGAAATTGTGGGAATAGCGGAAGTTGGAAAGGAACATTTTCAAGATCCAACAACAACTGAAGTTGCATGGGTGGCAATTGAAATAAAGCCGGTTAAAAAAATGAAAAATTCGGTGAGTTTAGCTTATATAAAAACTGATCCCAAACTACAACAAATGGAGCTGTTAAAACTGGCTCGTTTATCTGTATCAGCCGTTACAGAAGGGGAATACGAGTACATTTGCAAACTCGGTGGCATATAGTTACTTTTGTAGTAATGAATACGCCGGAAATAGAAGAAAACACAATACCTGCGGAAGTTGTTGATACCGAAAAACTCAAAGAGAAATTAGGAATACTATCACGGACTTCTCCATGGATCATTATTCCACTTGATCTTGCAGCATCAGCCGGATTATTTTTGTTCGGATATTATAAAAGAGATTTAAATCCTCTCAACTATTTTTGGGTTTTCTTATTGGGTATGTTCGCATGGACCTTAATAGAATATGTAATGCATCGTTTTGCATTTCATTATCCTGCCACTTCGGAAAAAGGGAAAAAAGCAATTTGGTTAGTGCATGGGGTTCATCATGACGATCCAAAACATCCTGATAAATTATACCAACCACCATTAACGAATATGATTTTGATGTTTGCCTTTTACATGGCCATTTCATTAATGATGGGAAAATTCGTGTATGTTTTTCTTCCGGGAATTATAATTGGATATTTAACCTATAGTTCTATTCACTATATCATTCATAATTTTAAACCACCATTTAAATGGTTGCAACCATTGTGGAGACACCACAATATGCACCATTATCGTTTTAGCAATAAAGCGTTTGGTGTTTCTTCTCCATTCTGGGATGTGATTTTTGGAACTTTACCTCCGAAGAATATTACAGACGGTTCTGATGATAAGTAGTCCCTTGCAGGCTAGCGTTACTTTAGAATTTTACGGTTTGTCGTTTTACATTTTTCGGTTTTAAACTGCAAAATAACAAATGACAAATGTTGAATGAAAAAGTTATTGAAACCTCATTCATTTGCCGAAATATCCATTTTTATCAACTCCTTTTTTGTACTTTTACCCCATGGCAGTAAATTGGTCAGATGAATTTAAAATGCCTTCGACCTTACAATGGGTAGAAGAGATCAAGAAGTCGGTTAAAGACCCTCAAGAACTCGAAAATCTAATCTGGCATACGGATAATGGATTTGATGTAAATGCACTTTACAGAAAAGAAGACCTTGCTAAAATTGATCCTTCCACTTTATCATCAGGAAATAATGAATGGGAGATTCGTCAGATAATTTATACTGATAAAATTATTGCAGCCAATCAATCGGCCTTGCTTGCATTGGAAAATGGTGCAGACTCCTTATATTTTAAAGCAAGTTCAGTTGGCACCGAAAAAGAAATCAATGCCTTATTAAAAAATATAAAATTAGATTGGATTTCAACTCATTTTGATTTTGAAGAATCGAATGTTGCCTGGTTGTATCTATATCTTGATTATTTACAAATGAACAATTTTGATCCTCGACAAATTAAAGGTTCGGTAAATTATGATCCGATGAGTGAACTTTTGCTCAACGGGAATTTTATTTACGAAGAGAAAGAGGCAGAAAAGATCTTTGTATCGGTTTTACAAACCATTCAACTTGAATTTCCCCATTTAAAAGTGATAAATGTAAATGCAACCAACATTCGTGAAAGTGGAGGAAGCGCTGTGCAAGAAATTGCAACTGCGCTGGCAATGACCGTTGAATACATTGATTGGGCAGAGAAAAATAAAATTGATGCAGATGTTGTTTGGAAACATTTGCAATATCATTTATCAATCTCTAACGAATATTTTTTAGAGATCGCCAAATTCAGAGCATTCAGGATAGTTTTTGATAATATGCTGAAGGCTTATGGAAAAGAAAATGTAAAACCTTTTGTAAATGCTGTTAATATTAGAAGAAATAAAACCATTTACGATCAGCATAATAATTTAATACGAGGAACAGCAGAAGCTATGAGTGCTTCCATAGGTGGTGTTGATAGCATTACCATTCTTCCATTTGATGAAACCTATAAATTGTCGGATGAGCAGAGTTATAGAATGAGTAGAAACATTCAACTTATTCTTAAAGAAGAATCGATGCTCAATAAAGTGAGTGATGCTTCGGCAGGTTCATATTATATTGAGCAGATTACCCATAAAATAGCTGAAGCTTCCTGGAAATTATTTTTAGAGATAGAAAAGCAAGGTGGATACATTGCTTCGATGAAAAATAAATTCATCCAGCAAAAAGTGCAGGTAGTTGCTGAAAAACAGAATACAGATTTTATTGGAGGTAAAACTGTTTTGGTTGGAACCAATAAATATCCTAACAAGAACGAAACAAAAACAGGAGAATATACCAAGGTAGAACATACAGACCTTACTACAGAATATAAAATTGCGATTCCCTTGAAACCAACTCGTTTGGCAGAAAAGATTGAATTTGAAAGAATGAAAATTGAAAGTAATTCAACAGTAACAAAAAATTAAGTGCATTTAATGAGACCCGATTTCTCGAAAATAAAATTAAGCTCCATTAAAGAAGAAGTAAATACCGAAAAGGTTTTTACAACTGCTGAGAATATTGAATTGAGCAATCAATTCACTGAAAAAGATATTGAAGAATTTTCGCATACAGATTATATAGCGGGTTTGGCTCCGTTTTTACGCGGACCTTATGCTACTATGTTTGCCATTAAGCCCTGGACCATTCGTCAATACGCTGGGTTTTCAACTGCTGAAGAATCAAATGCTTTTTATAGAAGAAATTTAGCTGCAGGACAAAAAGGATTATCAGTTGCATTTGATTTAGCAACGCATCGTGGTTATGATTCTGATCATCCACGTGTAACAGGAGATGTTGGCAAAGCAGGTGTTGCCATAGATAGTATTGAAGACATGAAAGTTTTATTCGATCAGATTCCATTGAACGAAATGTCGGTTTCTATGACCATGAATGGCGCTGTATTACCCATTATGGCATTTTATATTGCAGCCGCTGAAGAACAAGGTGTTGATGTAAAACAATTAAGTGGAACTATCCAAAATGATATTCTGAAAGAATTTATGGTGAGGAATACGTATATCTACCCTCCTACTTCTTCTATGAGAATTATTGCTGATATTTTTAGTTATACTTCAAGGAAAATGCCGAAGTTTAATTCGATTAGCATTTCCGGATATCATATGCATGAAGCCGGTGCACCTGCTGATATAGAATTGGCATACACAATTGCTGATGGAATTGAATATATAAAAACAGGATTGGCAGCAGGTTTAAAAATTGATGATTTTGCACCGAGACTATCTTTCTTTTTCGGAATTGGGATGAATCATTTTATGGAGATTGCCAAATTGAGAGCAGCAAGATTGCTTTGGGCAAAATTGGTAAAACAATTTGATCCTAAAGATCCAAAATCATTAATGCTTCGTACCCATTGTCAAACATCAGGTTATAGTTTAACTGAACAAGATCCGTTCAACAATGTTGCACGTACAACGGTTGAAGCGATGGCAGCCGTATTGGGTGGAACACAATCATTACATACCAATTCGTTGGATGAAGCGATTGCATTACCAACAGATTTTTCTGCACGAATCGCAAGAAATACTCAATTGATCATTGCTGAAGAAACTACGGTTACAAAAGGAATCGATCCTTGGGCAGGTTCTTATTATGTAGAATATTTAACCGGACAATTGGTTGAAAAAGCATTGGCTCATATTGAGGAAATAAAAAAAATGGGTGGAATGGCAAAAGCAATTGATAGTGGTTTGCCAAAAATGAAAATTGAAGAAGCATCAGCTAATAAGCAAGCTAAGATTGATAGTTTAGAAGAAATTGTTATTGGTGTAAATAAATATCAAGCAGAAAAAGGCAACGATGCTATTGAAATCTTAGATGTTGATAATACGAAAGTTCGTTTACAGCAAATTGAAAAGCTGAATGAAATAAAAAAGAACCGTGATAAGAAGCAGGTAGATGAGATTCTGCAAAAAATTACAGATGCTTGTAGTGATACTTACGCGAATCTTCTTGAACTGGCAGTAGAAGCTGCTCGTAGAAGAGCAACATTGGGAGAGATAAGTGATGCAATGGAAAAAAATTTCGGGAGATTTAAGGCTGATAATAAAACTATTTCGGGTGTTTATATTCATACCATGAAAAAAGACAAAGATTTTATAGAGGCACTTTCATTATCTGATGAATTTGCGAAAAAGAATGGTCGCAGACCTAGAATTCTTATCGCTAAAATGGGGCAGGATGGCCATGACCGTGGTGCAAAAGTAATTGCTACCTCATTTGCTGATATTGGTTTTGATGTGGATATGGGTCCGCTATTTTCTACTCCTGCAGAAGCTGCAAAAATGGCGATAGAAAATGATGTGCATATTGTGGGTATTTCAAGTTTAGCGGCTGGACATAAAACTTTGGTTCCTGAACTGATTGCCGAATTAAAAAAATTCAATCGTGAAGATATAGTTGTAATTGTTGGAGGAGTAATTCCACAACAGGATTATCAATTTTTATTTGATAATGGTGTGGCGGCTATCTTTGGTCCGGGAACAAAGATTCCTTTGGCGGCGGGATCGATATTGAAGTTGTTGTTGGAGTAGGTTTTCTCCCGCTGATTCCGCAGAATTTATTTCCCACAGATTTTCACAGAAATTTCTATACCCTACTACCCCCCCGGCAGATTAAATCTCACAGAATGTCTCGCAAGCTCGCCAAGCAAGATTAAGCTACATTGCTCTGGTAAAAAGTATTTCCATGTAGGGTTATTTACATTTCTGTCATTTATGTAAATTTCTTATCTTAGCATAAACATTAAACTAAACTATTATGAAAAAAATATTTTTCGGAGCATCCTTGTTATTGATAGCACTAGGATTATCATCATGTACAAAAGTCGCAAGCCCTAACAATCTTCTATTTACCATACACAGTAATGAATGGTATTCCGCAGGGACATCGGGATCCCCTAATTATATTTATTCTTATTCCAGATCCGTTTCAGAAATTACCGCAGATGTTGTTACCTCGGGAGCAGTATTGGGATACGTTTATACCAACGGCGGATATTGGGCAGCTTTACCATTTACCGAAACTTATAGTGGCTATACCGTTAACTATAATTACTCTTATAAAGATGGTGAACTTTTAGTGATTCGAAAAGATAGTGATCTGCTTACTGCTGCGCCAGGTATTGATATTGACTTCAAATTTGTAATTCTTACATCTAAACAATCTGAACTTCTTAATGGAGTTGACGTAAATAATTATTACGAAGTAGCAGAAGCTTTAGAATATAAATAAACAGATCCCTACTTTCGTCGGGATGACGACTATAAAAAAAAAGAGAAGCCCGATTAACTTTGTTAATCGGGCTTCTCTTTTACTCAACAGTCATCCTGAAAAGCTTTCGCTTTTTATTTCAGGATCTATAAACGCAAATCAATATCTAGCGTCAGTATCCATTATTTATTTAATCCTCCCTTCATCTATCCCTATACAAATTTCATTGATCCATTCATCCTCCTGAACATTGTTCGGATCAAATTCATCTTTTAAATTAAAATCAAATAAACTGGCCAGTGATTGAAAAAGCATTGCACTAAAACCATTTTTTATTTCTTTAATTATTGCATATCCCGTTTTGGAAGTTTGACGATCCAATAATTTAAGCAATACTATACCTTGCTTAAAGGTAAGCTTCCGAAGATCTTGTGAGAATCTTTCCTTTACTTCGTCTTCTATTTGAGCTACCAGGTCTTTAACCTGGCCCCTGCGCAATGTATCAGCGGCAGCTGCATATTCTTCCATACGAAAACCGGCAAGTTTTGCAAGAGGATACACCTTCTTTACAATTTCAACCATGCGATCATATTTTTTCTGATCACTTTTTTTGGTGAATTTTCGTGTACTAAAATCAGGAAGTACATAAAGTTTGGTACTATCGTTCACCTGGGTATTGCTACCCGAATATAATGCAGAATCATTTGGACCAGTACTCACTTGTTTTTTGGGAGTAAAGGTTTTCTTGATCTCGGTTTGTCCGTAAACAAATGTGCTTATCAAAATGAAGATTACACAGAAATATGAAATTTTACTTATCATTCGATTCAACCTTTCTTTACATCAATGAAAAACGTGCCAAATATCAGTTTTGGTGTATACAAGATAGGAATTTAGGAAAATTTGAGAAAATAAAGTGATAATAACCACTTCCTTTCACAAAAGGCAACAACCTGCGCAGTTTAATTGCTTACCGCCTTTGCCTCTTAAAACGGTCACATTCAACAAAGAACTTCTCCCCCTGTTGATAACCCTCTAATAACCAGCAGAGTTAACTTTCTCATCTTTTTTGAAATCACAACCCTTTTGGTGAAATTTGCACTTAGAAAAACAAACACTAAAAAAAAGAATAACTATGAAATCACGTAACCTATTAATTTTCGCTTTTGCCACCGGATTTGCAGTAGCATCATGCGGAGGAAAAAAAGAAACCAAAATTGAGCCAAAAGCTGATTCTACAAAAGTTGACTCATCTGCTGTTGATACAACTGCTAAAGTTCCAACTGTAGTTAATATCGTAGAAACTGCAAAAACTGATACAGGCTTATCAATGCTTGTTGATCTTTTAGCAACTGCAGGTTTAGCTGAAACTTTATCAGACGAAACTGCTCAATTCACAGTATTTGCACCTACAAATGAAGCATTCCGTAAATTGGGTGATAAAAAATTAGCTTCTTTAAAAGAAGAGAAAAACAAAGAAATGTTGAAAGACATTCTTTTATATCACGTTGTATCTGGCAACATCTTAGCTGCTGATGTTACCACTAAAAAAGAATTAGATGGTATGAACGAAAAAGTAATTAAAGTTACCCGCAAAAACGACAAATGGATGGTTGCTGGAGCTACAATTACTGCAACAGACATCGCTTGTTCTAACGGATCAGTTCATGTTATTGATGCTGTAATGATGCCACCATCAAAAAAATCAAAAGCAAAAAATCCGGAAACAACCGATGTAAAAACGGATACCAAAAATACAGATATCAAAGTTGACAAAACAACTACGACCCAAACAACGACTAATGATACCAAAAAGGGTCATTAATTAATCTTAAAAATTACATTAATGTAAAAAGGCTGTTTAACAACAGCCTTTTTTTATTTCAAATATTTTTCGATGAAATCGAGGACTTCTTCTCTACCACCAATCTTCTCAGCTGAAGTGGTAAATATAGGGGGCAGTTCATCCCAGGAAGTAAGTAAAGTTTCTTTCCATTTTTCCACAATACTATCAAGCTCTCTGGGTTTTATCTTATCCGATTTTGTAAACAGAATAGACATGGCAATTTGATGCTCCCCCAACCAATTGATCATTTCTAAATCATTTGACTGTGGTTCAACGCGACAATCAACTAAAACAAATACGCAATACAGATTTTCACGGTTAAGTAAATAATCATCTAATCTTTTTTTCCATTTCTCTCTTTCCGTGCGGGATACTTTTGCAAAACCATAACCTGGTAGATCCACCAGAAACCACCATTCGTTAATAATAAAATGATTAATGAGTTGTGTTTTACCCGGAGTAGAAGATGTTTTAGCCAATCCTTTTTGGGACACCAACATATTTATCAATGAAGATTTACCAACGTTACTGCGACCAATAAATGCAAACTCGGGTTTATTACCAGGAGGGCATTGGCTTAGCTTATCAGAGCTGGCCACAAAGGTTGCTGATTTAATTTGCATGAAAAGTTATTGAGCTAAGTTCTGGTTTCTTTTTTCCAACCAGGCGTCAAGGATATTGTTGAATTCTTTAGGGTGCTCCATCATGGCTGCGTGTCCACATTTTTCTACCCAGAATAAATCAGAATCAGGAAGTTCTCTATGGAATTCTTCTGCCACCTCCGGAGGAGTAATGGTATCATTTCTTCCCCATATTAAACAAACCGGTAAGTTCATCGAAGGTAACTCACTGGCCATATTTGATCGAATGGCTGATTTAGCCAATGAAATACTACGCAATGCTTTTCCACGATCACCAATTAAATCCCAAACTTCATCAACCAATTCTTTGGTAGCTACATTAGGATCATAAAAGGTTAGACCAACTCTTTCTTTAATATAATTATAGTCATTCTTACGTGGGAAAGAGCTTCCAAATGCATTTTCATACAATCCACTGCTTCCTGTAAGTACCAGATATTTTACTTTTTCAACATTTTGAGAAGTATAGATCAATCCTACGTGACCTCCCAACGAATTACCAACTAAAATGGGCTTTACATATCCTTTAAATTCAATAAATTCATCGATATGCTTTGCCAGGTTTTTTACGTTGGTACTAATAATAGGCAACGTATAGATCGGCATTAACGGGATGGTAACCGTATATCTTTTGCTAAAGTGATCGATTACATCATGAAAATTACTCAACGCACCAAATAAACCATGCAGTAACATGAGTACAGGGCCTGAGCCAACTTCTACGTACTCAAAATCACCTTCTTTCTTGATTTCAAGATTCATTCACCAAGGGATTTGACCCAAATGTAATTATTTTTTTATACAAATACGAATTACTTACCCTCTGCCTTTAGGATAGTTAGGACGGTATAAAAGGCAATCTTAAAATCGAGGGCCAACGACATGTTTTCAATATAGAGAATATCATACTTTAAACGTTCCACCATCTGATCCACGTTCTCGGCGTACCCATACTTAACTTGACCCCAGGAAGTGATTCCAGGCTTTACCCTATGCAAAAGTTTATAATGGGGGGCAATATCCACTATCTGGTCAATGAAAAACTGGCGTTCAGGCCGCGGCCCTACAAGGCTCATGGTTCCAATAAGGACGTTATAAAACTGAGGAAACTCATCCAGTCTGAATTTACGGAGCCAACGTCCGGTTTTAGTCATGCGGTTATCCTCTGATGATGACAATGCCGGTCCGTCCTTTTCGGCATCAATTTTCATGGTCCTAAATTTATAGATGGTAAACGTTTTACCCCACCTTCCAATTCTGGGTTGTTTAAACATAACCGGACCCTTACTATCCATTTTTATAAAAAAGAATAAGAGCACAAACATCGGGAAACAAACCAACAGAGCTAGCAATGAACAAACAATATCAAGCACCCTTTTTATGGATTGTTGCCACTGGGGCATCACTAAGGCATCCACCTCAATTAATGGGGTTCCAAAAATAGATGAGATCCTTACAAATCCGGAAAGAATATCATACATGTCCGGTATCATTTTTATTTTGATTCCCCGTTCATCCACATCACTAATTAATCTTTGTAATCGGTTGTGATCGGTATTTTCAATGGCAATGATTACCTCTTCAATTTCGTGTTTGATTAAAAGTTGTTTTACCTTATTGATGTTACCCAGGTCTTCAATATATTTTGCAAGGGTGCCGTTTACTTCATCATCATAATGCACAAAACCAATTACTTTATTTCCACTGCTAATCTTTTCGTTTTGAATATCCTGATAAAGTTGTTCTGCTTTTAGCCCACCTCCAATAATAAGAGTATTGAACCAAATTTTTTTCTTGTGAATCAATCTGGATGTTCTGCTTGTAATAAGTAAACGAAACACATAAGTTGTGGTGAACTGTAAAAGGAAGAAAACAAAAATGGCATAATAATAAGATTTATAATTTGCCACCACATCGTCTAAAAACAAAACGAAAAAGAGAATAACAGAGCCGATAGCAATGGTAACAAAAGTTTGGCCCAGTTCTCTTAATCTTGATTTTCTATATATGTCACGATAATAGCCGCTAAACCAAGCAAGAAAAATCCAGAATATCGGGAGTACAATTAATCCAATAATAGCTTTTTCGTCGATCCTAACGGGAACATCGATTCCATAAACTGCCGTTTCAATAAATGTTTTACGAAAATAAATAAAGCCTAACCAGGACAGTACAGATGCTAATACATCTGCGCAAATGTAAAAGAATGTCTGCCTAAAGCTATTCTTCATTACGGGAGGTAGATCAGCTTAATATTATCGATGAGTACTTCCTGATCGAGAATGGTAATGTCCCTATTCATTTTAAAAATCAGCTTAACGTCAGTCCCCGGAGTTACATCCATAGCATAGGTAATGTTTATATAAGCTTTATTCCAGGTATTTTTAGTATTGAAGCCAATAATACTTCTATATCCTGTTGATGTTTTGATATCAAAGAAAAATGGGGCGTTACACTTGTAATCTATTTCCAAAAAATACCCTACAGCACCCTTAGGTACAGTAATTGCGGTTGCCGACTCAATTGTACAAATAGTTCCTGCTGTATCTGCACTCATGTGCATATATGCGCATAAACCTTCCGCGGCAGGATCTATATCATCGAAACTGGCTTGATAGTCTCCTGATGAACCTGAACTTAAAATAAAATCACCCGGATGCGTATCGAAATCCTGAACATTAAAAACAACGGTGGTAAGAGTGTCATATTGAACATGCGGATTTAACACAAGGGTATCCATAAGAACCAATGTGTCGTTAACCGTATATGAGTTATAGAACATATACCTTGTAATTACTGATCCGTTTCCAAATTCCGCAACTCCTGCATAAATCGTTATTTTCTTCGGTCCTTCTCCAATCACCGGAAACTTCGCAGGTAATTGATAAGCCCCTTGTAAATTATCATCGATATAAACAAACGCGAAATTTATTTTGTGGCGAATACTCCCGTATCTGTCAAAATCCGTAGAATCAACAATCACGGTATCAATCTTTATAAAAGAAGGAGTCTCCGAGGCATCATCTGCGCATCCGGTTGATAGAAAAACTCCGGCAATTAAGAACAATGCTAGAGAAAAACTGAATAAATACTTGTTACTCATGAAACTATTTTTTTTAACTGAATTCGTGAGCTCGCAAGCTCTGCTTGTTCGGTTCATAAACTAATTTTGATGGTTCATTTGGTCTTCTATTTCCTTGGCCAGTTGCATGGCCCTCATTCCATCTTCTAACGAAACTACTACTTTTTTATTATTAACGATGCTGTCAACAAAGCTTTTTAGCTCATTACCAATCGCATTGGCTTCAATTACATGAATGGATTTTTGTTCCATAACTCCCTTTTTACCGCTTAAATAGGCTTCTTCAAGACCTTGTTTTGCATGGTCTCCAAGATTATAACATTCTGCCGTTTTATTTAAAAAATCGACTTTATAAATGGTTCCTCCATTAATAAATTCGGTTAATCTATATTTTCTTTCTGCCATTCTACTGGCAGTAAAATTGGCAACCATTCCATTGTCAAATTCTACCGTAGCTGTTGCTAAATCGAAAGTCTCCGAAATTAATTTTTGTCCGAAAGACCTGATTTGTTTTACAGGACTTTTAGCAATACTTAAAACGATATCTATATCGTGAATCATTACATCAAATACCACCGAAACATCAGCCCCACGGGGGGTAAAAGGCGCCAATCGGTTGCAAAATATTTTTTGAATTCCGTTCAACTTCGGTTCTATTGCTATAAACGCAGGATTAAATCGTTCAACCATGCCAACCTGAAAGCAAACAGAATGCGAATGGAACAAAGGCATCAACGAAGCCGCCTCCGTAGTATCGGCCGTAACAGGCTTTTCTACAAACACATGTTTGTTAAGTTCAATGCATGTTTTTGCATATTCAAAATGTGTTGTTGTGGGTGTTGCAATTACTAGTGCATCACATTTTTCAATCAATTCATTCGCAGAATGGAAATTTGAAGTGCTATATTGAATATTCAACTCCTCAGAGTTTTTTTTGTCACTATCAAAAAAGCCAATAAAATCCACCCCCTCCATTTTAGCCAGCAAACCTAAATGGATCTTACCCAAATACCCTGCACCTATCAAACCTAATTTAACCATAGAAAGATTTACTCGTATTATATTAACATGTTTAACGAACCAGTGAGCTCATCCCACACTACGTTCGGAATTCCGTGGCCGCAAAGATTGTTTAAAATTTTGAGTTTCTATTAGCTAATACAAGCGAATTATTGTAGAATTTTGACCAGAGTTAATCTTTTGAATGATACAAATAGACGATTATAAGCATCAGGGTCTGCGCAGGCAGCTAGTTTCGTTATTGAAAGAGAAAGGAATTACTGATATTGCAGTATTAGAGGCAATCGGTAAAGTGCCACGTCATTGCTTTATGGATAGCCAATTTGATCATTTCGCATATAAAGACATGGCTTTTAAAATCGGAGCAGGCCAAACCATTTCGCAACCTTATACGGTTGCTATTCAATCATCGCTATTAGAAGTAACAAAAGGGATGAAGGTGCTTGAAATTGGAACAGGTTCGGGTTATCAGGCCTCAATTCTAATTGAACTTGGTGTAAAATTATTCAGCATAGAAAGACAACGTTCCCTTTACGAATCCTGTAAAAAACTGCTGGAGCAAATGGGATATAAACCAAAATTATTTTATGGTGATGGTTTTGCAGGTCAACCTGCATTTGCCCCTTTCGATAGAATAATTGTTACCTGCGGAGCTCCCGGCATTCCTGAAAAATTGGTGGACCAATTAAAACCCGGAGGCAGAATGGTAATTCCCGTTGGTGAAGGCGATACCCAGATTATGAAGTTGGTGATAAAAAACATGGATGGAACTTCTGTTGAAGAAGAGCACGGACTTTTCAAATTTGTTCCCATGCTAAAAGACAAAGCCAACGATCAATAATTTTTCTTTACTCTATCCAATTGACGTTTTACATCTTTTGTTTTGATGGTATCACGCTTATCAAACAATTTTTTTCCTTTCGCAACGGAAATTTCCAGTTTGGCTAAACCTTTTTCGTTCACAAATAGGTTAACGGGAACAATCGTAATCCCTGTCTCCTTTAACTTTCCCTGAATTTTTTTTATCTCTCTTTTGTTTAACAAAAGTTTTCTAACTCTCGTTGGTTCGTGATTAGCGTAGGCACCATGAGAATATTCGCTGATATGCAGATTCCTTACAAAAATCTCATTGTTCTGCAAAACACAATAAGCATCAGAGATATTTGCTTTTCCTTCGCGGATTGCTTTAATTTCGGTTCCTAATAATTGCATACCAGCAACAAACGTATCCAATAAAAAATATTGAAAACTTGCTTTTCTGTTCCTTGATTCTATTTTCTCATTCTTTTGCATGCTGTGCAAAGGTAACAAATAGATTTTGGATTTTATATTTACAAATTACAATTAATACACTGCTCCAACCAGACTGTTTGTGTTTGGACACTGGAATTTGCGATTTGAAATTTAGTATCTAGGTGCTTTAACCAATGTATGCAAATGTTGTAAAGAGAATAACAACAAAAAAACTGCTCCTAATTGATGCAACAATCCTAAACTAACAGGAACATGATTTAATAAAGTAAGCACACCTAAAGTAAACTGACAAATAACGATGAACATCATTCCATGTAAACTTTTCATTTGTTCGGTATTCATTTTTTTAGATCTCATGGCCCCAAACCAAAGTCCACCAACAAATAAAACCACAACTATTGCTAGCGTACGATGTATAAATTGAATGGTTGCTAAATTTTCCGGTGAATGTAAGGCTTTAATAAAATTCCCGTTGAATACACCACTTGCAACCCACTCCTCTCCCATTTTAGGCCACGTATTATGCAGTTGTCCGGCATCCAATCCGGCAACAAAGGCTCCATAAATAATTTGGACTACAAACAGAATAAAGAAAACATAAAAAGTTTTGAGATGGGCTCCTATGAGTTTTGTTTTTAAGTGAGGTTTATATTGATTTTGAATATCAAGATACAACCACCATATAAGTGAAATGGTGAGTAAAGCCGTAAATAAGTGCAGCGCAAGCCGGTAATGACTTACCCTAGGTTCATTTACCAGCCCACTTTTACCATTGTACCAACCTATAAAACCCTGAATTCCACCTAAAACAAAAACAAAGACTAATCTTTTTACGCCAGCACGTTTAATATATTTTCTAAAAAGAAAAATACAGAATGGAATAAAAAACACCATTCCAATAATTCGTCCCCATTGTCTGTGAATCCACTCCCACCAATAAATTTGTTTAAAATCGTTCACGGTAAAATCCATATTCTTGTTTTTAAACTCTGGTGATTGCTGGTACTTTTGAAATTCCACTTGCCAATCAGCATCATTTAGTGGAGGAACCGAGCCCATTACTACATTCCATTCGGTAATTGATAAACCTGATTCTGTAAGTCTGGTGATCCCCCCAATGGCAACCATTAAAAAAACCATGGCAATACCAATGATGAGCCAATATTGTATCGGGCGTTTTGCCTTGATATCTATGTATTGTTTCACGAGACAAATGTAAGGAGGTATTTGGGATTAAGAACTTAGTAATAAAAAATGACCAACATTAGGTATTTCTTGAAATGAGAAATTTATCAAAAGGAGAATATTTCAAAAACATCCCTATTTTTTACTAAAAGATGTTCATATCTCAAAAGTCGGAACGTTTAGACTATCAGAATTTTGGCTCCAAAACGAGTCAAATCTTAGACCTTAATAGTATTAATTTTTGATTAATACTCAAGTAAAGCTGCAACATACTCATTCAAACCAGCGTTTTAATAATTACTCAGTTAAAAGCATAGAGCCTTCAAAACGACAAACATTTACCCCAAGCCCTCCCTAATAGCTACCTCAAAAATCTGATAACAGGTTTTCTCTCCATCACCCTGAACCGCATGTAAAGTTTCTACGAACTATTGTAAAGAAGGAGATTATGAGAACACATTTTACTCAACAAACTGAACAACCTTGTGCCTTTTTAACCAAGGTTTTTGTATTCGTTGGTTTATTAACCATCGTATCCATTAGTAATTATTCAAACCAATTATATTCGCAATCATGTCCCAATGTTGATTTCTCAATGGGTAATTTTACCAATTGGCAAGGAAGAACTGGAACATGTTGTCCAATTAATCTGCCAACCCTAGGTTTTGTGGCAGGACGTCACACTATTATTGCAGCTCCCGGTTTTGATGCAAACACTGGCGGTGGACTTGTTTTACCCGCCCCGGGATTCACCAGAGTTGCTCGTTTAGGCAATGCTGTAAACGGTGCGGAGGCCGAAGGATTAAGTTACACTCTAACTGTTGATCCAACCAATGCGCTCTTTATATATACGTATGCTGTGGTATTGGAAGACCCAGGACATACCACAGCTGAACAACCCCGATTTGAATTACAAGTAAGAGATCAATTCAACAACATAATACCCTGTACATTTTATGAAGTTGCAGCAGGAGCCGGATTACCCGGTTTTCAAACTGTTGGTGGGGTTGTATGGAAAAACTGGCAACAAGTTGGAGTGGATCTTAGTGCATACATGGGTCAAACAGTAACTATTGAAGCTCGTACTGGTGATTGCGATCTCGGCGGTCACTTTGGTTATGGATATATTGCTGGTCAATGTCAACCTCTAGTAATTAATCTAAATTTTTGTTCCGGTGCTGCCTCGGCAAACTTATCAGCTCCTAACGGATTTGCAACTTATCTATGGAGTACCGGACAAACAACTCAAAATATTACTATTCTAAGTCCAACTATTGGGCAAGTAGTTACATGCACAATTACTTCTGTTACGGGATGTCAGGCGGTTCTTAGTACAACATTAAATCCCGTATTAGTAACTGCAAATATTACTTCAAGTACAAATGTAAGTTGTAATGGTGGAAATAATGGATCAGCAACGGTAACTGCAGCTGGAGGAACCGCTCCATATACGTATAGCTGGGCTCCAAGTGGTGGAACTGCCGCAACAGCAAATGGATTAACTGCAGGTACATTTACAGTAACGGTAACTGAATCCAGTAATAATTGTACTGGAACTGCAACAGTTGTTATTGCTCAACCAAGTTTACCATTAACTACAACTTCTACTTTAACTCAGATTGCATGTTTTGGAGGAAGCACTGGAGCAATTGATATAAACCCTAGCGGAGGAACTCTTAATTATTCTTACTTGTGGAACAATGGAGCGACTACTCAAGATATTTCCGGATTAAATGCAGGAAATTATTCAGTTACAATTACTGATGCAAATAATTGTACAGCAACTTATACAACTACACTTACTCAACCTGCAGCAATACTTGCTGTAAATGGTGTTACAACCAACGTCCTTTGTTTTGGTGGAAATACAGGTTCAATAAATATTACACCCACAGGAGGAACACCTGGATATACTTATTTATGGAGTAATGGTGCAAACACACAGGATATAAATACACTTGCAACTGGTAACTATAATGTTACCGTGACTGATGCAAATGGTTGTACAAACAGTTTGTACTCTGCAACAATTACACAACCCGCGGCTGCATTAGCAGTAAATGGTGTTACGACCAACGTGCTTTGTTTTGGTGGAAATACAGGTTCGGTAAATATTACTCCATCAGGTGGAACACCCGTTTATACATATTTATGGAGTAATGGTGCAACTGCGCAGGATATAAATACCCTTGCAGCTGGCAACTATAATGTTACCGTGACTGATGCGAATGGCTGTACAAATAATTTATATTCCGCAACAATTACACAACCTGCCTCAGCATTAAGTGTAAATGGTGTTACCACCAACGTACTTTGTTTTGGTGGAAATACAGGTTCGGTAAATATTACTCCAGCAGGCGGAACCCCCGGTTACACTTATATGTGGAGTAATGGTGCAACTACGCAGGATATAAATTCACTTGCTGCAGGTAACTATAATGTAACAGTTACTGATGCCAGTGGTTGTACAAACAATTTATATTCAGCAACAATTTCTCAACCCGCTGCTGTATTAGCAGTAAATGGCACAACAACTAATGTTCTTTGTTTTGGTGGAAGCACGGGTGCAATTAATATAACCCCAACGGGTGGAACACCCGTTTACTCATACCTATGGAGTAATGGTGCAACAACACAGGATCTTGGAACAATTCCCGCAGGAAATTATTCGGTAATCGTTACTGATGCAAATGGGTGTACAAACAATTTATATTCGGGAATAATTACTCAACCTACAGCTGTAATGTCAGTAACGGGAGTTACAACCAATGTGCTTTGTTTCGGAGGAAATTCAGGAACAATTAATATTACACCTGCAGGTGGAACACCCGGTTATTCTTATTTATGGAGTAACGGCTCAACCACTCAGGATTTAAATTCATTACCAATTGGAAATTATAGCGTAATGATTACTGATGCGAATGGATGTACCAATAGTTTATATTCAGCAAATATTATACAACCAGCAGCTGCATTAACTGTAAATGGTGTTTCAACCAATGTATTATGTTTTGGTGGAAATACCGGTGCAGTAAATATTACTCCCGCTGGTGGAACTCCCGGCTACACATATTCATGGAGTAACGGTGCAACTACTCAAGATATTAATTCACTTACTTCCGGAAATTACAATGTAACAGTTACTGATGCAAACGGTTGCACAAATAATAGTTTTACTGCAAACATTACACAACCTGCCGCTTCATTAAGCATAAATGGTGTTGCAACCAACGTACTTTGTTTTGGTGGAAATACCGGTTCGGTAAATATTATAGCGGCTGGTGGAACTCCCAGTTACACTTATACATGGAGCAATGGAGCAACTACTCAAGATATAAACTCACTTGCAGTAGGAAATTATAATGTAACAGTTACCGATGCAAATGGTTGTACTAATAATAGTTTCTCAGCTATGATTACACAACCTGCAGCTGCAATAAGTGTAGTTGGAAATAGTACAAGTGTTCTTTGCTACGGTGGAACATCTGGAACCATAAATATTACTCCATCAGGAGGCACACCTGCTTATAGTTTCTTATGGAGCAATGGAGCGACCTCTGAAGACTTAAATGGATTAAGCGGAGGAAATTATAGTGTTGTAGTAACTGATGCAGACGGATGTACAAATAATAGTTTTGTTGAATTTGTAAATCAACCAAATTCGGCTTTAACTGTTTATGGCTCCCCTTTGAATCCTAGTTGCAATGGTACGATTGATGGAAGTTTGGATATTACTGCGAATGGTGGAACTGCTCCATACACTTATAGTTGGAATACTGGTTCTCTTCACGAAGATCTGTACAGTTTGGCGGCAGGTAATTACTCCGTAATTGTTACCGACGCAAATGGATGTATAGTGAATGGCAGTTGGCCTATTCTTTATCCTAGTGCGGTTAACTTATTATCATCAGTGGATGGTAACACTTGCTCAGGAATTCATGACGGATTTATCTCAATGAATATTGTTGGTGGTGTTGCACCATACAACGTTCTATGGAGTACGGGTTCTACCAATACGAGTATCTCTAATCTTGGACCTGGAAATTATTCGGTTACAGTTACGGATGCAAACGGTTGTTCAAATACCGGAACATATTTAATTGCGCCCCCAACCGTAATTAATGTGAATGTTGATATTGAATCTCCTTATTTTATTTGGTTGGGTGAATCAGTGGAACTAAATGCACTTGCAAGCGGCGGAACCGGCAATCTAACCTATAGTTGGGGACCAACAGATTATTTAACCTGTAGTGATTGTCCTACAACAGACGCCTCTCCTACACTTAATACAACCTATGCTGTAACAGTAACTGATGAAAACGGTTGTACTGGTGTAGCAGTTGTGAACATAGAAATAATGTTTGCTTTATATGTACCAAATACCTTTACTCCAAATGGGGATGGTGACAATGATTTATTCAATGCCATTTCCGGAAGCGTTAAAAAATTCAACATGAGAATTTTTGACAGATGGGGAGAAGAAGTATTTAATACAGCGAGCATTCACGAAGGATGGGATGGATCATATCGTGGAATAGAGGCTAAGCAGGATGTATATACTTTTAGAATTGAGGCTACATTCTCAAATGGAAAATATTCAGAACTTATGGGACAAGTAAATCTTTTGAGATAAAAATATTCGAAAAAGTAAAACCATAAAAAATCGCAATCTGCTGATTGCGGTTTTTTATTAGTTTAATATTTACCTTCTTTGGGGTCCTACACCCTTACTTATTAATTTTTCATTAAACATCACTTTCTGCTACTTCCGCGTGCAACGTTTAGGGTCCGAAACTCATTTAATAGTTAGAACAAAAACATTACCGTATGAAAATGCTAAAATCAACCTCCTTCCAAATCATTATAGCCGCAGTGATCATTAGCCTGGGTTTATTATCAAATAGCCTAATGGCCCAATCTATAAACACTGGCACACCTCCGGGACCAAACAGTGGTTCAGGTCCCGATAATTATTACACCGTATTTATTCCTAACTGTTTCACACCAAACGAGGATGGGTTGAATGATAAGTTTCTTGTAGGTTCTGATCTGGTTAAAAGAATTAGCCTTCGTGTTTATGATAAAATGGGTGAAGAAGTTTTTGCAACCATCGAAATGACTCAGGGATGGGATGGTAAACACCACGGCAGAGAGCTAAAACAGGATGCTTATTTATATCGTGTTGAGGTTGATTATCTGAATGGAACAAACGAAGTAATTGTAGGGCAGGTAAGCCTAATGAGATAAAAGGCAAGTTGCATAAACATATATATATATCCAAAACTGCTTCGGTTAACCGGAGCAGTTTTTTTATGCCAAAAGCTGGTAAAGATCACAATAGAAGCACCTTTGCGAAAGGGTTCAATGCTATTGCAACAATAAAAGAAAACAACCTTTAACATCCTGAATTGAACTTAATAACGTTTATAGGTTAATAACTATGAGCTATTTGCCCCTTAGAAAGGGTTTAAAAAAAGAAATTTGTAAGTCTATATAATAATTAGGCCCATTTTTTGTTTAAATAAATTGGTTCACCATCTTAATGCGAATGATAAAATATTACTCTGCTACGCTTTTTTGTCTTTTAATTTTCATGCACGGATCTGCACAGAAGTTTAGCGTGAATAAAACTGCCTGTGACGCTACCACCACAAAAACGGCGGTTAAATATTTTAAGCAAAGCGAAAACGCAAAGAATAGTGAAGATAAAAGAGAGTTGCTAAATAAAGCGGTTGGAGCAGAACCTAACTTTTACGAAGCTCATTTTGAGCTTGGTGTAAGATATTACAAGGCAAAAAAATTCGCGATGGCGAAAGATCATTTGGAACAGGTAAATTCAATTTGTCCAAAATATACCCCTTATACCTACTACATGTTGGGTAAAATTTACTTTGATGAAGAAAGTTGGAAAGCCGCATTGGATAACTGCAAAAAATTTCTTGAATTTGAAGATATTGATGATAACGAAAAATATATTGAAGTAAAAGAGGCTCTTCCTCTACTTGAGGCCTACGTAGACCTATTTACAAAACCCGTTCCATTTGATCCACATCCGGTTGTTGGAGTTTGCACAGCAGAGGATGAATATTTGGGAAGTTTAAGTCCTGATAACAAACATTTTTATTATATCCGTAAAACACTCATCAAACCTAATTCAAAAAATAATCCTACTAGTAACGAACCTTATTTCGCAGAATTATTTACCGAGAGTAATGTAACAAACAATAGTTATGATGGGGGGACTGTATTGGATCGTCCGTTCAACGAAAAATATAATAACGGAGCTGCAGCCATTACTGCAGATAATAAACACATGTATTTTGTGGTGTGTAGCAATAACATGGTTGAGTATTGTGATATTTGGTTCACCGAATTTAAAAATGGAAAATGGGGACCATTAATGAGCATGGGCAGCACCATTAATTCTAATGTTTGGGATTCGCAACCAACTATTTCGTATGATGGAAAAACTTTAATCTTTAGCAGTATGAGACCCGGGGGTCAGGGTGGTGCTGATCTTTGGATGAGTACCAAAAACGACAAAGGTGTTTGGACACCTCCTGTTAATTTGGGAAACGTGATCAACACTCCCGAACATGAACTAACTCCGTTTATTCACTCCGATAGCCAAACTTTATATTTTGCAAGTAAAGGTCACGTAGGTGTTGGCGGCTATGATTTATATTATAGCAAAAAAGATTCATTGGATAATTGGACCAAACCTAAAAATCTGGGTTCTCCGATAAATACCGAATACGATGAAAATAGTTTCTTCGTAAGTCTGGATGGCAAAACAGGTTATTTTGCAACCGACAGAACCGATAATAAACTAAAAGGCCCAGGTGGATTAGATATTTTTTCATTCCCTCTATACCAGGAAGCTCGTCCGGAGGAAGTTATTTTTATTGAAGGAACCATAAAAAATGAAGACAATACACCTGTGGTTGGTGAGGTTGAAATTGTTGACATGATTACTCATGAAGTTACCAAGGTAGATATTGATAGTACCGATGGAAAATATGTAGCCATTGTAACAAATAAGAACGACGTCTTACTTACGGTAAAGGGAAAAGACATTGGTTTTACGAGCACTGTCATTGAAAAGGATAACACACCGGTGGGAGAACCTATCACGGTTAACATAGATACCAAGCAATTAAAAATAGGTGAAGAATACAGGTTGAACGATATTAATTTTGCATCAAACTCAAGCGACCTCAGCGATAAAACCAAGTTTATTATTAAAGAGTTTTCTCGTTTTCTCGAATCAAATCCAAAGATCAAAATCAGTATAAATGGACATACAGATAATGTCGGGGATGATAATGGGAATCTTGTTTTATCGGCCAATCGTGCCAAAGCGGTATATGATTATTTGGTAACTTTGGGTATTAAACCCGAAAGAATGGAGCATAAAGGGTTTGGTGAAAAAGTGCCTGTATCCTCTAATAATTCGGAATTTGGAAGGGCCAAAAACCGAAGAACGGAATTCGTGATAACTGCTAAATAATTCTATTGGCCAGTAAAATAAGGCCTTTCACCTATTTTAAGTGGGATTTGGACCTTTTCAACTTTGAACCTTTTAAGCTTTTTAGCATCTTTGCAGCATGCATCAAAAAATTATCATTTTAGATTTCGGTTCCCAGTATACTCAGCTTATTGCAAGAAAAATTAGAGAACTGAATGTTTTCTGTGAGATCTATCCTTTTAATCACGAAATAAAATTAGATGATTCTGTAAAAGGAATTATTATGTCGGGAAGTCCATTTTCTGTTCGACAAGAAAATGCTCCATTCCCTAAATACGATTGGCAAAATAGTTCAATTCCTGTTTTAGGAGTTTGTTATGGTGCCCAATTAATGGCAAGCCAAACAGGTGGAAAAGTTACCCAAAGTAAACATCGCGAATACGGAAGAGCTAATCTTGATAAAGTAGATTCTACTGCAAAGCTTTTTAAAGACGTAAAAAGTGGAACTCAGGTTTGGATGAGTCATGGAGATAGCATTACTGAACTGAAAGAAGAATTTAAAATTGCAGCAGCAACTGCTGATATTCCTGTAGCTGCATTTGAACATACATCAAAAAAGATATTTGGACTTCAATTTCATCCTGAAGTATATCATAGTGTGGATGGGAAAACCATTCTTAAAAATTTCGTTTTAGGAGAATGTGGTTGTAAAGGTGATTGGACACCCGCTTCCTTCATTGATGAAACTGTTGCGAAATTAAAAGCGGAACTGGGGAATGACAATGTAGTGTTAGGCTTATCTGGAGGAGTTGATTCAACAGTTGCTGCAGTGTTATTGCAAAAAGCAATCGGGAGTAATTTATATTGCATTTTTGTAAATAATGGATTGCTTCGCAAAAATGAATTTGCAGATGTGATGGAACGTTATAAAACACTTGGCTTAAATGTAAAAGGTGTTGATGCTTCGAAAAAATTTCTGGATCGTTTAAAAGGAAAAACAGATCCTGAAGACAAAAGAAAAGCCATTGGTAAAACTTTTATTGATGTATTTGATGAAGAATCAAAATTGCTTACTAATGTAAAATGGTTGGGTCAGGGAACGATTTATCCGGATGTAATTGAATCGGTTTCTGTAAATGGGCCTTCGGTTACAATAAAATCACATCATAACGTTGGAGGATTACCCGCTAAGATGAATTTAAAAGTGGTAGAGCCTCTAAGAATGCTTTTTAAGGACGAAGTAAGAAGAATTGGAACCCAGTTAGGCATTGATGATCAGTTCCTGAGCAGGCACCCTTTTCCGGGTCCTGGTTTGGCAATTCGTATTTTAGGGGATATAACTGAAGAAAAGGTACGCATTTTGCAAGAGGCTGATAGTATATTTATAGATGGATTGAAAACATCAGGACTATATGATAAAGTTTGGCAGGCAGGAGTAATATTCCTTCCTGTAAATTCAGTAGGTGTAATGGGTGATGAAAGAACTTATGAAAATGCTGTTTGTCTTCGTGCTGTAACAAGCACAGATGGAATGACTGCGGATTGGGCTCACCTGCCATACGAGTTTTTGGCAGAGACTTCAAACAAAATTATTAATCAGGTAAGAGGCATAAATAGGGTTGTTTTTGACATTAGTTCGAAACCACCTGCAACAATTGAATGGGAATAACCGGCTATAATCAATGAAAAAACTAAGTATCATAATTCTTGCATTTTTTCTGTTTTTTAATTTTTTAACTTCTCAAACCACAGAAGTAATTAAAGGCAGAGAGTTTATTGTTCACAAGGTAGTAAAAGGTGAAACAGCTTATGGAATTTCTAAAACCTATGAAGTTCCTATTGACACCATTTTTGCTTACAACTCAACTGTAAAAGAAGGAGTAAAAACTGACCAAATACTCAAGTTCCCTTCAAAAAATGCAATTAAAAATTCAGAATCTGGAAATACAATTATTAAGCATACGGTTGCTGAGGGTGAAACACTCTCTGCTATTGCAAAAAAATATAAAGTAACTGTTGAAGATATTCGCAAAGCAAACTCACAGATTACGAATATAGATGTACTAAAACTTGACGATGTATTAAACATTTCGGTAAGCAACGCGAATGTAAATACGAATCAAACCACAAATATTATTGAGATAAAAGAAAACATTACGCCCAACAACAACAGTGGCAATGATACAGTACTCTGTGATACAATTAAGGCTCTCAAGAAAAATTATAACGTTGCGCTGATTCTTCCATTCAAAGGAAATAATTTTGCCAGTAGTAAAATTGCCACTGAGTTTTATTATGGATTTAAAGTTGCTTTGGATTCGGTGGTTGCAAAAATGAAAGTGGGTGTAAAATTATACGTGATGAATTCTACAGCAACTAATGATTCAGACAAAACTGCGGACCAGTATGATTTTGATAAGCTTAAGAAAATGGATTTGATTATTGGACCTCTTTTTTCTGCAAATATTAAACCTATTGCACAGTTTGCCTTGGAAAACAAGATTCCAATAGTTTCTCCTTTCACAAAATCGGTTAGTTTGTTGGAAGGAAATCCCTTCGCCATTAAAATTACACCATCAGAAAAAACCCTAGCAAAAAGAACTTTAGCCTACTTCAACGAAACTTATCCAAATTGTAATTTCATTCTTGTAAATACAAACACAAAAAGAGATTCAACTTTACATCTTGCATATTCTGAAGCTTTGGATGAAATGGGCATTACGGATTCCACCCGTATTCATAAAATCAATACCAAAAATGCAAGTCCATCTGCTTTTTTTAAAGGTGGATCAGTTCAAAACGTTGTTATATATCTTAACTCGAAAGAAGTAACGGTAAAAGCGTTCATCACAGGTTTTAATCAATCACACAAAAAATCGAATATTAGTTTGGTTGGAACTGAAGGATGGTTGGAATTTAATAATGTAGAGGCCGATTATTACATGAATTTAAATTTGCATATTCCTATTGCTACTTATGCAGATTATACCGACTCAACACAGTACGATTATTTTATCAGGAGATATCAGTACGCTGTGAAAGCAGATCCTACAGATTACTCATTCACCGGATATAAAATTGGATCCGATTTTATGCGTCGTTTCTTTACCTATGGTTTCAATGTTTGTGATTGTATAGATCAATACAAAGAAAACCCTGATAATGAGAAGACAAAACTTCCCTTCAATTTCTGGTTTGAAAGAAAATCGGAAAACGATGGGTGGGAAAACAATTCCATTCAAATTCTTCGGGTTCAGGATAAGTATATCCTCGACATCATCAATTACTAAACTTTTAGATTTTCCAGTTTTGACTATTTCATAAAAATTGTTGAAAACTTCAGTATGCATTGCAGCCCTTATTTCATGGGGTCTAAAAGGTTGTAGGTGGATTTTTAGTCGTAATATTGTCTTTGCAATTAAAATTTATTGCAACTGAAAACATATTTTCTACATCTTTAATTATAGTTTAATACCTACGGCTATGAGGAACCGATTTCAACCAATCTTAAGCATTCTCTTTATTGGTGCTATTGTATTGAATTTTTATTCAATACAGGCACAAACAACATGGTACAATTATCAAACCACCAACCAAGTTCGAATCGACTACAGTGATCCAGTCAATTGTAATTTCTCAGAAGGGGAAGTTCAGATGGAATATATTTTTCTGAAATTCAGCAACTTAACAAATATCGCAGTCAATATTTCCTATAGAGTAGAATATTATTATGTTGGAACAGGATGTGCTACTTGCACCAATAACGAATACATCTATACTATAAATGTTCCTGCGAATGGAAGTATAACAACCAACTGTGATTTTAAATCCGCAGGACAAAATAAACTGGCTATTTTTAAAAAGTATATCAATAGAACAAATAAAGTTCAATTTGATAAATTCGAGATATCAAATATTACCATTCAATAAGAATTAGCAACAATAACCAACGGCGCTATGATGAAAAAACTACCACAATCAATAATATTAAGCATATTTATCTGTTTAATATCTTCCCCATTATATTCACAAAATTGCCCCAATATCGATTTCTCAATGGGCAATTTTACCAACTGGCAAGGAAGGACCGGAAGCTGCTGCCCAATTAATTTACCAACTCCAGGTATTGTTGGAGGAAGGCATACCATCGTCGCTGCAGGTATTGATCCAAATACTTGCGGTGGTTTGACTATACCTGCTCCAGGCTTTACAAGTGTTGCCCAGTTAGGTAATTCTGGAACAGGTGCTCAGGCTGAAGGTCTCAGCTATACATATTTGGTTGACCCTACCACTGCTCTATTGGTATATACCTATGCTGCCGTTTTAGAGGACCCAGGCCATACTGCTGCCGATCAGCCCCGTTTTGAAATTCAGGTTAGAGATGCTGCTAACAATATTATTCCATGTACCCTATATGAAATTTCTTCGGGCGGAGGTATTCCGGGCTTTCAAAACTGTGGTGGGGTGGTTTGGAAAGATTGGACACAAGTAGGTGTGGATCTTTCCGGTTATATTGGACAACTTGTTACTATAGAAATGCGCACTGGTGATTGTGCACAGTCTGGTCACTTTGGCTATGGATATATTGCGGCTGAATGTCAGCCACTCGAAATTATTGTTGAATATTGCCAAGGAGATACGGTTGCCTCTTTAACTGCTCCTCCAGGTTTTGCTACTTATTTATGGAGCACTGGAGAAAATACCCAAGTGATTTCCGTTAACAATCCGGTTCTAGGAGTTTCTACTATTACTTGTGATGTTACTTCAGTTACTGGTTGTTCTGCAACATTAACAGCCATTATTAATCCTGTAATTGTTACTGCGGGTTTTAGCTATACAGATAATTGTGGATTGGTTCAATTTATCGATACCAGTACAGCTACCGGAACAGGGAGCATTGTGGATACATGGGCATGGGATTTTGATGATGCTGGCTCAACATCAGTTATACAAGATCCAACACACCAATACAACAATGCAGGTTCATATGATGTACAATTAATTGCAACTTCTAATATTGGATGTTCCGATACAGCTATTGTTACAGTTCCTGTTACCGCATTACCAACCGCACAATTTAGTACACCTACTGGTTGCGGATTGACAAATACATTTGCGGACAACGGGTCTATTGGTGGAAGTAGCGCCATCACTTCCTTTAATTGGGATTTCGGAGATGTAAGTACCGGAGCAGGAACTCCTGTTAATCATACCTATGCTGCATCCGGAACATGGAACATTCAACTTGTAGTTACCAATGCAGATGGATGTACCGATACCTTAGTACAACCTTTTACAAACAGGTCAATTCCTACTGCTGATTTCAACGTACTGGATGTTTGTCAATACGACATGTCAAACTTCATTGATAATTCCGTTGTTTTAGGTGGTGCCGTTATTATGGATTGGGATTGGGTATTTGAGCCTGCTTCTAATATCAGTGGAATTCAAAACCCAAATTATCAGTATGGAGCTCCTGGATTATACAATGTTCAACTTATAGTAGAAACGGATCAAAACTGCTTCGATACAATTGTAAAACCGGTAAACATCTGGGATATTCCTGTCGCTCAATATAGTGTTGCAGATGTATGTTTAGGTGATGGTTCTGTATTCAATAATACATCTAATGTTGGAGGCGGAAGCGTAATCACGACTTACACATGGGATTTTGGTGATCCTGCTTTTCCTGATAACGGTTTACAAAATCCAGCAATTGCTTACACTACGGATGGACAATACAGCACTCAATTAATCGTAACATCTAACCATGGTTGTGTTGATACCACAACTAAAAATTTCAACGTATGGCCAATGCCAATTATTGATTTTACTGTTGATACTTTAGCTGGTTGCTATCCATTTACAGCGGACTTCACCAATACGACTACCATTACCTCGGGAACGATTGATTATACTTGGGACCTTGAATATGGTCCGACCAGCATTAATGTAGATGAATCAATTATGTATCCAAATATATTTAATCAATACACAATTATCTTAACCGCAATTTCTGATCATGGTTGCGATACTTCAATTACCAGACCCGATTACATTACTGTTTATCCAAAACCAACTGCTGACTTTACAGTGGACGAGCCTTGTTTGGGAGATGGATCAGTATTTACAAATAATTCCTCAGTTAGCTCAGGAGTAATTGCAGTTTATGATTGGGATTTTGATGATGCGGCTGTTCCAAATTCGGCATTACAAAATCCTAACATTCCGTATCCACAAGATGGATCTTACAATGTTCAGCTTATCATCACCACAAATTTTGGTTGTAAAGATACAGTTGTAAAAAATGCAATTGTAAACCCAATGCCTGAAATTGATTTCACTGCTGGACCTTTGGTAGGTTGCTATCCATTTACAGTTAGTTTCGATAATCTAACAACCATCAACTCAGGAACAGTAAATTACACATGGAATCTTGACGATGGTAACGGAGTTGGTCCGGGTTTTGAACCATCTATCATGTATCCTAACTACGAAAACTCGTATACCATTAGTTTATCTGCTGTGAGTGATAAAGGTTGTGATACAAGCATTACACGTCCTAATTATATTACGGTACATCCAAAGCCAACCGCATCATTTACATATAATCCAACTGATCTTGATATAATTCACAATGTAATTCACACTACCAATCTATCGGTTTTAGGTGATAATTATTTCTGGGATTTCGGAACCGGCGATGGAAGTACAAACTTCGAAGATTACTATCAATATTCTGGCGATACTGGAATTTATATAATCACATTGGTTACAACCACCAACTTTGGATGTGTAGATACAGCTGATGCAATTGTCCACATTAAACCAATATTTACTATCTACATTCCAAATTCATTTACACCAAATGATGATGGATTAAATGATTTCTTCATGGTATATGGTTATAACCTAACTGATGTTACCATGAGAATTTTCGATCGTTGGGGAGAAGAGCTAATTGTATTGAGCGGTCAGGATCCTGTTACCAAAGGTTGGAATGGAACATTTAAACAACAACTTGCTAAGCAGGATATATATGTTTATCGTGTGGAAGTAATCGACATTTTTGGTGACTACCACGAATTTATTGGTCAAATTAATTTACTCCGATAAGAATAATTTTAAATAAACAGTGTAAAGACGAATCTACGATTCGTCTTTTTTTTAGTGGCCAAACTTGTCCTGATTGAAACACCAGGAGCTGACACCATCTGTGTAATCTGTGGAAACCAAAACACGAAGCTGCGCAAGCAGCAAGTGCAAAGGGGAAAAGCCCCCTTCCCTTTCCCCAAATTATTGCTTACATTTATATAAGATTAAACCTGAATCAATATTGGCAAAACAAAGAAAATTAATAAGCCAGAGACATCCAATTTTATACTTTCTCGCAGTTTGGACAAGAAGGATGCAACGATATTCAAATTGGTATTTGGGAAAAGATAAATATGCATCCACAATAAAAAAAGAAGATCTTCCGGTAAGAATAAAAAAACATCAATCCATACTTCTGAAAAGACTAGGTGATAGCGACATGCAACTTCAAATAAATAAGGTGACTAATATAAAAGTAGCCATTCAAAACTTAAATGGATTAATTATTAGACCCAGCGAAACATTTTCATTTTATAAGCTTGTTGGATTACCTACAAAGAAAAAAGGATATTTATCTGGTATGGAACTGTCTTTCGGTAAAACGAAATCGGGTATTGGAGGAGGGCTTTGCCAAATATCGAACATGTTACATTGGTTGGTGATCCATAGTCCACTTACTGTCACCGAAAGATATCATCATTCATTCGATCCCTTTCCGGATGATGGAAGGGTATTACCTTTTGGTAGTGGAGCCACTGTCTTCTATAATTATCGTGATTATCAATTTACAAACAAGACTCAACAATGCTTTCAAATTAAATTATGGGTTACTGAAAAATGTTTGGAGGGTGAATTAAGAGTAAGTAACGAACTTGAATATTCTTATCATGTAATTGAAAAAGATCACCAGTTTTTAAAAATAGAAGATGCATATTACCGCAGAAATGAAATATGGCGTGAAAAGGTTTCCAGAAAAAGTGGAAATCATATTGAATCCGAAATGATTATGAAGAATTTTGCAAGAGTGATCTATATTCCTGAAAAGTATAAAGCAGGATTATTAAACGAACTCCCCGATATTACCAAATCCAATGATCATCTACTCCCTGATGCAACTTGCAATTGATATTTTCAGAGACTATCACAAATTTATTGGCCAAATTAATTTATTTAGATAAGAATATTATTAAATAAATAGTGTAAAGACGAATCTACGATTCATCTTTTTTTTAGTCGCCGAACTTGTCCTGATTGAAACATCCGAGAGGTTACCCCATCTGTGAGATTACGCTGCAAAGAGCAGAGCAACTGAACAGCTACGATGTGGTTAAGCAGAGAGAAAAATGGTTAAATAAAAATATTTTAGTCAAATATGGTAATCGTACCATGATCTTCTACTTCATAATTTCCTTTGAGTAAATAGTAGTACACTCCAGGAACAAGTGGTGCACCTGTGCTCGATTTACCTTCGAAACAACTTCCACAATATAGATCAGGATTATATGGATCGTTATTGGTTTCAAAAACCAATACACCCCATCTATTAAAAATAGTAAAGGTATAGTCAACACATAAATTAAAGTAAGGTTTAATTACTTCCATATCAAACTTGTTGTTACCCACAGTACTTGAATGTACCAAAACATTCGGCATTTTAATAGACAATGTATCGTAAACGTATACCTGAGCAGAAGCAGAATCACTACATCCACTGTTATCAGTCACAAACAATTCAACCGTATATGTACCGGCCGAAGGGAAAATATGATTAAAGATGCTTGTATCTGAATTAAGATAACTTGTTCCATCTCCCATAATCCAATCAACATCCACCCATGCACTGTCACTGGCTCCGTATGGATCAAAAGTAAATCTGCTAATACAAACAGGGTAAACAAAGAAATGTGCTGTAGGGCCTTGATTAATTTCTATATTCTGAACTAGAGTCGAAGTACATCCCAACTCATCCGTAACAGTTAAAGTCATTGGGAAAAATCCAGAAGCTGGAAAAGTCACAACAGGATTTTCAATGTTTGAACTTGAGGGTGATCCTGTAGCAAATGTCCAATCGTATATAACAATGCTATCTGATGTATTCACATTAAAATTAATAGCTGTATTTGCACAGGTAGGCGTAAATGGAACCGATACAACCGGTGCCGGTGCCGCCAGTATGGTAATTGAATCTCTTTGCTTACATCCATCTAAAGAAACTTCAACAAAATAAATTCCACCACCATTTATACTAATGCTATCAATTGTGCTAGATGTATTCCATAAATAAGTATCGTAAATAGTATCCACAGAAAGAACTGTAGATTCACCCGGACATAAAATTGTATCACCCATTACAACTGGATCAGGTGTATTGTTTGGCGTTACCTCAAACACAACAATAAAGTTTACATTTTGCACGGGTACTCCATTATCTATTGCATTAATTGTAGCGGTAAAGATTCCAGGAGTATTTCCAATTACCTGTACTGTTATGTTTGCAAGATTTCCACTGGTGGTATCAATAACGGTAAAGTCGGGTGATGTAGAAGATCCGCTTACCACGGTAATTTGACCCAATTCGGGAGAAAGTATATCAATTTGTTGTAACAAGGTATCTCCCTGACATAAACGAATGGTATCACATTGTCCAAATCCACCTGTTATAAAGGGAGCAATATTCGTAGAGTTACAAGCATTAAATACGAATGACTGATTGTCTAACCAACTAACCTGATTATTGGTTGCATAAGGTCCAAAATAAGCAGTACCTGGTGAATCAAATCGCCCGAATTGCACGAATGCAGCTCCATCACCTTTATTACAACCAACAGTTGCAGGCACACCACCAAATCCAGCTACTCCTGAAGACGCATCCCCAGTTGTCCAGTCCATATTCTGATAACAGAATGCAACATTATTTCCAACACCAATTTCCGGATCAGTACCATCAGTAATGATCAATGAAAAAGTAACTCTTTTGTCTGTATGAACATTAAAATATCCGCAATCTTCCCATGTAATATGTACCGAAGTTGGGGATACTTTATACCAAACTGATCCAATACCTCTTGTGTCGATATCAGCCCAGAATGGAGCAACCATTACATAACTCGCTGAAGGAAATCCTACAGCCGAAAACGTTGAATAAGGAACATCGAAAGTTACATTTCCATTATTATTTATATACATTGAAGTATAGTTACTTCCATATAAACAAAATGAAAATGGGATCGGAATAAGACCTGTACTTCCATCATCATTAGGTGCCATTGCCAAAGTGTATGTTCCATCATGTGGTTGATAACAAGCACAACCGCCAGCTCTTTCAGATTTAGGACTCAAGTGAACTCCCTCAGGAACTTTAGTCATGGTGATATTATATCCCACATCCGTGCGAAGTTGGCCCTTGGCTTTTAAACTTTGGTATTCCGTATCAACAATGTTTATACGTTCTTGTTGAGCCATCAGTTTTGATGATCCCAGACCTAATAAAATTAAAAAGAAGACAATAGATAAATGTTTCATAATAAAGCTCTTTAATCAAAGATAGTAATAGATCCTGATTTTATGATATTAAAATTTCCTTCAATCAGGTAATAATAGACACCAGGTGAAAGGGTGGCGCCATTTGATGTTTCACCTTTAAAACATCTGTTGCAATAAAGATCTGGGGCGTAGGCCTCATTCTTGGTTTGAAAAACCTGTACTCCCCATCGGTCGAAAACGGTATAAGTATAATCAATACACAAGTTAAAAGACGGATAAACCAAGTCCATATCAATCTGATTATTGCCCATCGTACTAGATTGAACCAAAACATTGGGCATCATTATAAATAAACTATCATCCACGTGAACAACTTGCGTTAAAGTATTTGTGCATCCATATTGGTCGGTAATTGTTAAGATAGTATTATAATCCCCAGCTTGAGAATATACATGATTAAAAATATTAGTGTCCTGGTTATTATATGTTGTTCCATCGCCCATATCCCAATCAAGAGTAACAGATCCCGATGTAGTATAAGGATCGAATGTAAAACGACTAATACAGATCGGATAAATTCCAAAATTGGGAGACGGCCGATTGTTTACAACAAAAGCTAAAGAAATCGTATCAAAACATCCATCTTGATTTGTTACAACCAAAGTTACATTCGGTGTTCCTCCAATCGGGAAATTAATTGTTGGAGAAATTAAACTAGATGTTGCAGGTGTTCCTCCCGGGAAAGTCCAATCGTAAATTGAAATTGTATCCGGACTGGTTTGAGTAAATGTAAAAGTGGCATCCTGTCCCTCACAAATGGCGGAACCAAATATTGTTCCAGACGGAAGAGGAGAAATATTAATTAAAGACACCATCGTATCTAAGCAACCATCAGAGGTAGCAACAATAACCGTTACATTATAATTTCCTGATCCGGGATATAAATAATTTGGTGAAGAGTTCGTTGAAATATCGGTTATAGTTGAAAGATCTCCGAAATTCCAATTATAAGTACTAATGGGTAAACCAGTACTATTAAAGTTGAAACTCGCTGCCTGATTTCCACAAACATTCGGAGCTACTATATTACCATGAGGAATATCCACAATTGTAACATTTACCGTATCCATTCTTTCGCATCCAATACTTGAAGTTACTGTTACGACAACTGGATATGTTCCAACTCCCGGAAAGTGATGGGTTGTATTTGTAAGAGTCGGTCCACTTTGATCTATGATTCCATCAAAAGTATAATCCCATTCATAATTTACAACAGTAGAAGTTTGTCCAGCAGCGTTGAACATAAACGCCAGTGCTTGGAAAGATCCGTCACTATATAAACAAACCGTTGGATCAACTACAGATAATCCAACCGTAGGTTTATTGTATATCTGAACTATCGTGGAAACAGTATCGTAGCATCCTCCTATTGCGTCGGTAACCAAATTGATTGTATAATTTCCAGCCGAAGGAAAAAATGCAGAAGCATTATATATAGGATTTACAGTATTGAATTCGTATGTACCATTGTTGTCAAAGTCATAATAAAAAGCAAGAATGTTTCCAAGTGGCGTTGAGCCGGATGCATCTAGATTAATAGTATCTCCCAAACAATATGGATTATTCACCACCAAATTTGCAATTGGTTTTGGGTTTATAACAACTGTTGTGGTTACTGTATCAGATACTCCATTTATCACATCAACAACAATACAAGTATAGAGTCCTGCATTGGCTAGGGTAACATTAGTTATTGTAGGGTTATAAAGATTTGAAGTAAAACTTGCTGGGCCTGTCCAGTTATAGGTACCTCCCGTAATCGTATCAACATTCAAGACTAAAGTTTCACCAGTACAAAGTGGACCATTATTTCCGGCATTCACATTTAAAATGGAACAATCAGTGGAACCTGAACCAAAAGTTTGACTAAAATTTACCGTACTTGGTTGGTTAGAATAATTGGTCAATAAAAGCAAATAATATTCACCAGACACGCCACTTGGGATATAGCAATTCTCGGTTGGAGAGCCTGAGTAACTGCAATCAACTGTATTAGCTGCTGTAAGACTAGTACATGCTCCTGTCAAGGAAATGAAAGGTCCATAACATATAAAATCCACATCTTCCCCTTCCTGACTTTCAATATAAATATTGATATCTCCTGTTGTGTCGATTTGCATATAATACCAGGCGGGATTAGGTTCTGAACCTAAACAACCATAATCCGGTCCTACCTCTGCAGGCGGTGCATCAGTATTCATTGGAAACGAATATTGCTGATCGGAGCAAAAAGGTGCTGCTCCGCTACAATTTGCATTTGCCTGAGAATATGCAATTGAACAAATCAAAACCGTACAAAAGGAAAGTGTAATTTTTTTCATCACTACTAATTAACTACAAGAAACATGAATGAGAACAGTCTACTAGTTGTATTTTGTATTAGTTGTAGAAGAAGAGATCATTGCTTTTTCTTTAAATTTAGATAAAGTCAATAATACATCCTCTTTAATAAAAGTTTTCAAGGCTGATAAGTACCAAATATTTTCATCATTAGGAGTAGAAACGGCAACTAAGTGATTATCCTCAAAAACCAAAGTTTCGAATTTCCCAAGTTGATCCGAATTTAACTGATTCAAATCAACTGCTATAAAATATTTATTGGTTGTTTCTGAAAATTGCATCACAAATTCATTGTGCATCTCTGATTTGCTTATTCCATCAGAATCACCATAACGTTTTTGAGAATAAACGTTGATAAAGGTAGAAACTGCAAGAAATCCTATGATAAAAAATCTCATATTTATTCGAATATCGTTATTGAACCTGATTTCACAACATTATAATTTCCTTGCAATACATAATAATAAACTCCCGGAGTTAAAGTGGCTCCATTTGCAGCTTTTCCTCTAAAACAACCATCACAATTCAGATCCGGATTGTATGGGTCATTCTTAGCCTGATAAACCTGTACTCCCCATCTGTCAAAAATAGTATATGTATACTCTACACATAAATTGAAAGAAGGAGATAGTTGATCCATATTTACTACGTCGTTTTCAATTGAACTTGATTGCACCAACACGTTTGGCATTATTATAAATAAACTATCATCAACATGCACCAAGGCCGTATCGAAGTTTGTACAACCAAACTGAGTTGTTATTGTCAACGATGCAATATAATCACCAGCCGCTTCATAAATATGGTTGAAGAAGCTGGTGTCAGTATTTGAAATAATTGTACCATCACCTAAATCCCAATTAATAATTACAGTGTTATCATCAGGATTTGTATAAGGATCAAAAGTAAATCTGCTAATACAAATTGGATACACCCCAAAATCTGCACTTGGAGTTGGATGAATTATAAAAGGAGTACTAACAGTATCAACACATCCTTCTTGATTAGTAACAATTACCGAAACATTTACCGTTCCACCAAAACCGAAGCTAACGGTAGGAGATGATGTAGAGGCAGAAGAAGGAGTTCCTGCAGGGAATAACCAATCATACGTAACGATTGTATCAGAGCTGGTTTGCGCAAAAACAAAAACTTCATCCAATCCTTGACATACATCAACATTTGTTATAGTTCCCGCTGGAAGTGGAGCGATGACTACACTTGAATACATGGTATCCAAACAACCATCTGAAGTTCCTGCAATCAAGATGAGCGGATAAGTGCCCGGAGCTGGGTATAAATATGATGGATTTGATAGAGATGAAACATCAGTTGTAGTTGTTAAGTCCCCAAAATTCCATCCATAAGTTGACAGCGGTAAACCAGTGTTGTTAAAACTAAAGCTTGCTGGTAAATTCCCGCAAACTTGAGGCGCAAGAATATTCCCCTGCGGTATATCGACAATATTAACATTTACTGTATCCGTCCTTATACACCCAACACTTGATGTTACTGTTACAATGACAGGATAAGTTCCTACCCCTGGAAAATGATGGGTTGTATTAGTAAGTGCAGGACCGCTTTGATCAATAATTCCATCAAGTGTATAATCCCATTCATAATTTGCAATGGTTGACGTTTGTCCTGCAGCATTAAACATAAATGCCAATGCTTGAAAAGCACCATCATCGTATAAACAAACGGTTGGATCTACAACAGATAAACCAAGTGTGGGTAAATTATAAACACTGACCACAGTGTCTAAGGAGGTTCGACAACCGTTGGCGGTTACCCCTTGAAAGTTGATATTGTAATTTCCGGCAGTAGTAAAACTTCCAGTTGCTGTGTAAGTTCCAGTTGTATTATTTATTTCATACGTACCATCAAAATTTAAATCCCATTGAAAACTAGTAACCGTAGAATCGGAAAGTGTTCCATCAAATGATACCACATCGCCAACACAATATGGATTAGCCAAGGTTAGCCCAATTGATGGCGGTTGTTGAACATCAATACAAATTGAATCTATACAACTTTGTCCAGTAGTAGTATCACTTACTGCAACATAAAAACAAGTAGTAGTAGTTAAACCGCTTATATATTGACTGGTTTCCCCAAACCCATTTAATCCGTTTGACCATAAATAATATAAACTCGGCTGAGCAGCAACATTAATATTATCCAATCCCCAGTTATCACAACAAGATCCGGAAGAGTTTGGCTGTCTCCATCTAAAACGAGTAGAAATAGTTTGAGCCGCTGGTGGAATAGTAAGAACGTAGGGAGCCCAAACATCGAAAATACCTGTAGATCCATTTCCATTTCCAGGTGTAGTTGAAGCGGGCAATGCTAATAAAGTTTGAGCATATCCATCAACGAAAGCCCAAGGGCCTCCAGCTGGAACTGAGCAAAAATAAACAATGGTATTCCAGGAACCACCTCCATCTGTAGAATATTCCACTAAAATACCTTCATTATATTGGTCGGCTGTTTCGCATGGGCCAACGCTACTATTTCCCGCAAATCTAAAATCAAAATTAATAGTTCCTCCAGCTGAAACATCCAAGTCTGTAGTTTGAATTTCTGGCGTTACAGAAGATGTTGAGGACCAATAAAAAGGAGAATTGTCCAACGAAGGTGCAGCACATGCAGGTAATGTATCAAATGTAGCACCGCCAGCAACCGTCCATCCCGGAGGTAGAATTTGATCGTTGAAATCAAAAGTATAATATGTTCCAGGGATAGATGCTGTTGCAGTAAGCAAAGTACTATCTCCTACACACAAGGATACTGGACTAGCTGTTATAGTTACAGCACATTGTGCATTTATCAATTTAGCCTGACAAAGGCTTAGTAAGATCAGGGATATTGTAAATATTTTTTTCATTTTGTATTGGGTAAAAATTGTGATTAATGAACAACTATATCTGATAATTCAAATCTATCCAAAGGATGACCATAATTTCTATTTACATATCTCTTGATGATTGCCAATCTTCCTGTATTAGGAGAAAGGGAGCAATCAGCTTCGATACTCCCATTTGAGGGAAGACTAAAGGTGAATCTATATTCTTCAATAGAACAAGTTGTACAAGATCCGTTGTAGTAGTACTCGATTTTAAATGTAATTGAAACTGGCTGAGCCGTTTTATTAGTAAGTTTAATAAAATTAAACTCAGTAATTACATCATTTCCACACTGTTGAGTTGTGTATTCAATTTTTACCGCGTCCAATTCACGGTATAGCGTCCAGCTATCTGAGGTCTGGGCTACTAAATCGGTTGAACCAATTAGGGTTAGCAAAAATGCCGTAAAAAGTAATAATCTTCTCATAAATACTGGGGTTTGCGCTAATTTACTACATTTTCCAAACTCTCAAAAATATTGCCTGTTAAAGTAGGTTTCTACATTTGGGAGAATGCAAATTACAGACGTTTTAAATCCTCTAAAAGTTGCTTAGCTTTTCAACTAAATATTGAGCAGTATAGGAATTCTTGATTTTAACAAGTTCCTCAGGAGTCCCTTCGAATACAAGGCCCCCTCCTTCATCACCTCCCTCTGGCCCTAAGTCAATTAGCCAGTCGGCAGACTTAATTACATCCAGATTATGCTCTATTACTAATACTGTATGCCCCTTGGTAATCAGGGCATTAAAAGAATCTAGCAATTTTTGAACATCATGAAAATGGAGTCCAGTAGTAGGTTCATCGAAGATAAAAAACTGTTTACCCTCTGAACTCCCTTTACTTAAGAAAAAGGCCAATTTTACCCTTTGCGCCTCCCCTCCTGATAAGGTATTAGAACTTTGACCCAATTTCACATACCCTAAACCCACATTCTGAAGTGGTTGCAATCTTTGGGCAATTTTTTGGTCAAGCACCGTGGTTTTTGGTGATTTTGCAAAAAAATCAATAGCTTCATCTACAGACATTTCCAGAATCTCTGAAATATTTTTCTCCCGATATTTTACTTCTAAAACATCATCCTGGAATCTTTTTCCTTTACAATTTTCGCAGAGTAAATTAATATCCGCCATAAACTGCATTTCTATGGTAACTGTTCCCTCCCCTTCACAAACCTCACATCTTCCTCCCGGAACATTAAAAGAGAAATGTGCTGGTTTAAACCCATGTTGCTTTGATAAAGGCAAAGTTGAATAAAGATTTCTAATCTCGTCGTAAATTTTCAAATACGTTACGGGATTTGATCTACTTGATTTTCCTATTGGATTCTGATCAACTAATTCAACGCCAGAAATATCCTTTACGTTTCCCGTTATCCTATCATGATCTCCCGTTTTTTCGCTGTATCCTCCAAACATTTTCTTTAACCCCGGGGCCAAAATTGTTTTTACTAAACTTGTTTTTCCTGAACCGCTTACCCCGGTTATAACCGTTAAAACACCCAAGGGGAATTTAACATCTATATTTTTTAAATTATTTTCACGCGCACCTGTTATATCAATACTTTTTGACCATTTCCTTCTAATCGATGGGACCTCGATTTTCATCCTACCTGTTAAATAATTGGCCGTTAGACTATTCTTTTCCCGCAATACATCTTTATGTGTTCCTTGAAAAACAACGTGACCTCCATTGATCCCTGCTTCGGGGCCCATATCAATTATTTCATCAGCAGACCTCATGAATTCCTCATCATGCTCAACCACTATTACGGTATTTCCTTCATCACGTAAATTTTTTACCACACTCACCAAACGATCTGTATCCCGTGGATGCAATCCTATGCTGGGTTCATCTAAAATATACATCGAACCAACCAAACTACTTCCGATGGAAGTAGCCAAATTTATCCTTTGTGATTCACCACCGGACAATGATGATGAAAGTCGATTAAGATTTAAATACCCAAGTCCTACATCACATAAATATCCTAATCGGTTATTAATTTCAATTAATATTCTCGAAGCAACTTTCTTATGATGCGCCGAGAATTCAAGTTTTGAAAATAACTCTTTCAACTCATCAACTGGCATTAGAACCATTTCTATTACGGATAAGCTCCCAACTTTAACGTAACCAGCATCTTTTCTCAAACGTGTCCCTAAACAATCAGGACATGTTGTTCTCCCTCTGTAACGAGATAGTAAAACGCGATATTGAATCTTGTATAAATTCTCTTCAACCATTTTGAAGAAATCATTGATTCCTTCAATTTCTCTACCACCTTCCCACAATAGTTTCTTTTGTGCCGGAGAGAGATCATAGTATGGCTTATGTATTGGGAAATTATAATCAGTCGCCTTTTTTATAAATTCTTTTTGCCACTCGCTTAATTTATCTCCCTTCCAACAAGACACTGCACCTTCGTAAATACTAATTGATTTGTCCGGAATTACCAGATCCTCGTCAATTCCCAGAACCTTTCCGTAGCCTTCGCATGTTTTACAAGCTCCGTATGGGTTATTAAAACTAAATAAATGTTCAGTAGGCTCTTCAAAAACCAATCCATCCAATTCAAAACGTGTTGAAAATTGTTGCGTTTTTTTAATAGTCATTTTGTCATCCAATACGTGAACAATGGCTTCGCCATTTCCTTCACCAAATGCCATATGAACCATATCAGCAGCCTCACTATAAAAATCATCCTCTTTACGAATGGCTAATCTTCCTACTAAAACTTCCACATCTTTTTCGTGCAACATCTTTTTCGCCTGTAAAGCATCATCAATTTTTTGCACTTCCCCCTTTACAAGAATTCTTGAGAATCCCTTTTGTTGTAAAATCCCCAATTCCTGATTCAGCGTTCTTTTTGCTTTTACCTGAACAGGTGTAGTAATAAAAACGGTTGTTCCTTCTTTTAATCCACTCAACATATCCACTGCATCAGATACAGAATGACGTTTTACTTCTTTACCACTAACAGGAGAAATAGTTGTGCCTATTCTTGAAAATAAGAGTTTAAGATAATCATAAATTTCCGTGCTTGTTCCAACTGTGGAGCGTGGATTTCGTGTATTTACTTTTTGTTCGATTGCAACTGCCGGAGAAATTCCTTTTATATAATCAACATCTGGTTTATCTAATCTTCCTAAAAACTGACGAGCATAAGCCGATAAACTTTCTACATATCTTCTTTGACCTTCGGCATACAATGTTTCGAATGCCAGAGAGGATTTTCCGGAACCTGATAAACCGGTTATAACAACTAATTTATCACGTGGAATTGCAAGATCAATATTTTTTAAATTATGAACCCTTGCACCTTTTATAATGATAAATTCCTGCGGATCGAGATCCTCTAGGTCAATTTTTTTTGGCATATAAATCCTCTCCTGAAAATTTCTGCAAAATTACGTTTTTAAAAGGGGATTTATAGAGTATTTTTAGTTATTTTTTGTTGAGACCAATCGGGTTATCCGCTAAACTCCTCGCACCGTCTCGGTACCAGCCACGAGTGCTGCGGGGACCGCTTACCCAGATAGCTATCGGGAGCCTAGTCCGTTGCGACAAGTTTCATGTCATTTCGGTCAAATACTTTCCTGTTACTTCCTTATTATTCCGTTAATCATAAAGACATAATAATGGTCCTGATTTGCAATCCACAGAAAAACGATTGAAGATGGTAAATAAAAAAGGGCGAAAAACTTCGCCCTTTCCAATAAACATTTTTTAATTATTAGGGAAGAAGCTTTGTCAGCTCAGCAGATAAATTCTCACCACGAAGATTTTTTGCAATAATCACTCCATCTCCATCAATCAAATAATTGTTCGGAATAGAATTGATCCCGTACGTTTTTGCAACTGCATTTGCCCAACCCTTCATATCGCAGGTATGCTCCTTCCAAATCAATCCGTCCTGAGTAATTGCACCTTTCCAAGAATCAGCATTTTGATCAAGTGAAACTGAGAATATGGCAAATCCTTTTTTGCCACCTTTAAATTTTTTGTCCTTAAAATCATTGTAAGCTTTTACAACATTCGGATTTTCAAGACGACATGGTCTGCACCAGCTTGCCCAAAAATCTATCAATACAATTTTATTTTTCAAAGAAGAAAGCTTCACCATTTTTCCGTCAATACCTTCTTGCTCAATTTCCGGAGCGGTATCACCAATGTTTAAACCAATATTATCTTTAGATATTTTATTCGGCTGAAGTGAATTCTTTAAAACAAAGCCACTGCATATAAGCACAAGTACAACTGAAATGGTAATAATATTGCTACGTTTCATAATTCTAAATGAGATATTTATTAAAGATATTCAAAAATAGGACCAAAATGGATCATTTACAAATCCCCCGGCACTAATTAGGACTTTTTATACCTCTGAAATCCTATTTAATACGGGTGATACGAGCTCCTAATTTGTTAAGACGTTCGTCAATCCTTTCATAACCTCTATCGATCTGTTCAATATTATGGATCTTACTAGTTCCTTCGGCGCTAAGAGCAGCATTCAATAAAGCCATACCTGCTCTAATGTCGGGCGAAGTCATTTCAATTCCACGCAAAGGGTATTTGCGATCAAGCCCTATAACTGTGCATCTGTGTGGATCACATAAAATAATCTGAGCACCCATATCTATCAACTTATCTACAAAGAACAGTCTGCTTTCGAACATTTTCTGATGAATAAGAACTGAACCTTTTGCCTGAATTGCAGTTACCAATACAATACTTATAAGATCGGGGGTAAAACCAGGCCATGGAGCATCATACACTGTTAGGATTGAACCATCCATAAAGGTATCGATGTCATAACTTTTTTGGTGAGGGATAATAAGATCATCCCCATTTTTCACAATAATAATTCCCAGCTTTTCAAATATGTCAGGAATCACTCCTAAATCAGGAATGCGGCAATTTTTTATGGTAATTTCCGATTGTGTAATTGCAGCTAATCCAATAAAACTTCCAATCTCTATCATATCAGGTAAAGTATGATGTACACACCCCACTAAAGAGGTTACACCTTCAATTACCAGTAAATTAGAACCAATACCTGTAATTTTTGCACCCATGCTATTAAGCATTTTACAAAGCTGTTGCAAATATGGCTCACATGCTGCATTATAAATAGTAGTAGTTCCTTCTGCTAAAACTGCTGCCATTACAACATTTGCTGTACCGGTAACGGAAATCTCATCCATGTGGATATAAGTTCCGACTAACTTTTTAGCATGTGCTTTATAAAAGAATGAGTTGGCTTCAAAATCAAGAACCACACCTAATTTAATAAGTCCGGTAAAGTGAGTATCTAATCTTCTTCTACCGATTTTATCACCTCCGGGTCGCGGTATAAATCCCTGACCAAAACGTGCCAGCATTGGACCCAGGAGCATAATTGAACCTCTAAGTCTTCCTGCGTTTTCTTTAAAATGTTCAGTTTGTAAATATTCAAGTTTGATACTATCAGCCTGAAATTCATAATTCCCGGGGGCAGTTTTATTAACCTTTACACCCATATCACTCAAAATCTCGATGAGTTTCATCACGTCCTGAATTTCCGGAATATTAGTAATAGTAACTTTCTGATCAGTTAGAAGAACAGCACAAATGGTTTGTAACGTTTCGTTTTTTGCACCTTGTGGAGTAATCTCACCTTTTAAATGGTGGCCTCCTTCAATTAAGAATGTACTCACAGCTTTATGGTTTAAATTTTAAAAATCAAGGTTTAAAATTCAAAGTTGATTAACCTTAAACGTTGAACTTTAAACCTGCAACTTCTAGAAATTCTTTTTCTTGAAGTTATTGTTGCCCTTAAAGTTGCGGTTATTATTGCTTTGATTACTGTGCCCCTTCGGATTTTTATGAAACTTCTTTTGTTGAAATTTATTTTTGGGCCTCTGGGCTGTAACTCCAAGGATTTCGCTGGTTGAACTTATCTTGTGTTTATCAGTTACGATCAACTCCCCTTCACTCATTTCAGCCAGGTGATCCTTAATCAATTCATCATTTACTGAATCTCTGTTCCAGCTCAAATAAGCTTTCTTCATCATGTTAGCCAAAGATTCGATAAACTTATCCTTCATTTCAGGATCTTTGGTTAGACGGGCTTTAGCTATAAAATATTCAACATTTTTACCATAATGTTTGTATTTGATGCGCTTGTTAGGATACTTAAGTTTCTTTTTCTCTCTTACTAAATCCTCTGCTGTTGGCTTATCATATGGACTATCAACCTCCAAATTGAATCTTGCGATTACATGTAAATGATCCCATAGCATATGATAAAAATCCTCCTGGTCTTTGTTAAGACTAGGAGTGTTTTGAGCCATAATCTGTATAATAGTTCTTGACGCACGGGTTCTTTCTGCTCTATCTGGGATAGTGAGGGTATAATCTACCATGCTTTGAATATTTCTACCAAATTCAGGTAAGATCAGCTTTTCTCGCTGAGAATTGTACTCCATAAAATGATTTTAAAATAATTGATTTTGTACTTTAACTGATACCTCTATAAAAAGGTGGTGGTAATTGTTGGAACGAAGATAATGAAAAAATCAACTAAATACCAAAAGCCACCCTTTCCTGGCAATTATCAAAGAACGCAAATCAAAAGAAAATCATACATTTAGCCTTAAATATATTCCATAATATGAAGGGAAAACATGGAATTACTATAACCTTTTTAGGTACGGGCACCTCCCAAGGTGTGCCGGTAATTGCATGTAGTTGTAAGGTTTGTTTAAGCAACGACCCACGTGATAAAAGACTTAGATGTTCCATTCTTATAGAATCAGCTACCACAACTGTTGTTATTGATATCGGTCCTGATTTTAGATATCAGATGCTTCGTGAAAATGTAAAAAAACTGGATGCAGTTCTAATTACCCATGAACATAAGGATCATGTAGGCGGATTGGATGAAGTAAGGGCTTTCAACTTCATTCAAAAAAAGTATATGGATGTTTATTGTACTCCTCATGTGCACAAAGAACTTGTTCAACAATTTAGTTATGTATTTGCCGAAACAAAATATCCGGGAGCTCCCGAATTGAAAGTTCATCATATAAATTCAAATGATCCTATAACAATTGGTGATATCACTTTTCAACCAATAGAAGTTTTACATTATAAATTGCCAGTTTTAGGATTCAGAATAAACAATTTCACTTATATAACGGATGCAAATTCTATGAAGGAAAGTGAAATGAGAAAAATTGAAGGTTCAGAAATATTTGTTCTAAATGCTTTACATTATGATGATCACATTTCACATTATACCGTTCAACAGGCAATAGAAATTATGAATCATGTGAAACCCAAAGAAGGAATCTTTGTACACATGAGTCATCGATTAGGTTTGCACGAAGAAGAACAGAAAAAACTTCCTGAATTTATTCGTTTTGCATACGATGGTTTAAAAATCGATATTTAAAAATTATAGCGAATTTATTATTCAATTTGTCCTGAAAATAAAACAGAATGAGTGCTAAAAATCAAATGATCCAGTTTGTGCAGGGGATGCAACAAATGCCTCTTGAAAAGGCTGAGGTTATAGTTAATCTTTTTCATGAAAAACAGTTTTCTAAAAATGACAATTTAATACGTTCCGGAAAAATTTGCAACGAATATTATTTTCTGGTTGATGGATATGTAAGATCACATACCACCAACTATAATGGGGAAGACATTACTACAGGTTTTTCCTCAAGTGGACAAATTGTTTGTGAATTGTTTTCTTTCTTTAAAAGAGTTTCATCAAAAGAAGACTTTCAGGCTTTAAGCGATTGTACCGTTCTTTGCATACCCTTTGAAAATGTGCAAACAGCATTTCATTCCATTCCCGAATTCAGGGAATTGGGAAGATCAATTCTGGTAAACGCTTATGCCAACCTCAAGCAGGAAATGATAGCGGGCCTGCAGGAAACGGCTGAGGAACGATATGGCAGACTAGTAAAGTCAACCCCAGAGATATTTCAACACGCCCAATTAAAGAACATCGCATCTTATCTTGGGGTTACCGATAGCTCATTGAGTCGGATCCGTAAAGAGTTTGTAAAAAAATAAACAAATGTCATTACTTGTCAAATGACAAGTTCCAGAATTATTATTTGTAAAACCTTTGTGGTGAATTTAAATTTCACCGTATGCAACAACTACCAATATATGTAAGTATGCTATTTATTCTTACCACCATTCTAACAATGGGAATCTTCTATTTCGCTGCCAACAAATCGAAAAAGGTTTTATTTATTTCTGTTATCTGGCTAATTATTCAACTTACAATAAGTTTAACCGGATTTTATACAATAACAAATACTTTGCCTCCAAGATTTATTTTGCTCATTGGCCCACCATTAATTCTCATTGCGATATTATTTATAACAAAGAGTGGTCGAAAATTTCTAGACACATTTCAATTAAAGTTGTTAACCTATCTACATATAATTCGCATTCCCGTTGAAACAACATTGTTTTTGTTGTTTCTAAACAACCTCCTTCCCGAACTTATGACATTTGAAGGTCGAAACCCCGACATTCTGTCCGGCATTACTGCACCAATTGTTGCATTCATTGTTTTTCGCAAAAAACCGATCTCTAAAACATTTCTTCTTGTATGGAATTTTGTTTGCCTTGTTCTTTTGCTCAATATTGTTGGCCATGCTGTTCTATCTACACCAACCACATTCCAAAAGCTGGCATTCGATCAGCCTAACGTTGCCATACTGTATTTCCCTTTTGTATGGCTTCCTTCATTCTTGGTTCCGCTTGTATTATTATCTCATCTTACCTCTATAAGAAAAATAATTATTGATATAAGAGCAAAAAAAAGAGCCGTAGTATAACTACAGCTCTCTCTTAAAATATATAGACCCGATTTAAGGCTTAATAAATTTCTGCGTATAAATTTTGGCGTCATTTGTAACGTCAATTATTCTGCAGATATATGCACCAGCTGGAATTACCATGTTTTCGGTACTTATTGAATGAGGATTTAGAATTCTTGTCATAATTACCTGACCACTCATATTCAAAATTTCCATTTTAGGATTCATCATATCAGAGTTGGTTAGATTAACTGCTAATTGTTGATTATTCCAGATCAAAGAAATGTTGTTATCATTTTCTCCATTGATTCCACTTCCAGGAACAACGTAGATCATTACAATATTTGTTTGAACTGTATCATTCCATTGATTTACACTAAAACAAGCTATAGGATACGTTCCGGTAGCAGCAAAGTTTGGGGTGTAAGAAGTTCCTGTTTCTGCAGGAGCAAATGAAACGAAATTAATTCCCACTTTATATTTCCACTCATGCGTAATACTGGTTGGATGAGTAGATGTAACATTTAAAGTATTACCATTTAATCCAGCACCTACATATTGAGTATCAGGCAGCACTGCACTGTTTGCAAACTGAGCAACCAATATATTCGCCCCATTGTCAGTTCCAGTAATAGCAGGTGACGAAGAAGTAACTCTAATTCTATAAGCCGAGCCGCTTGCAAGTCCATTAGGGATGTTCACCGCTATAGGAGAAACAGTTGTACTACTTAAAGTTCCAAGTGAAATAGGGAAAGCAAAACTACCTGATGCATCAGAAATTTCTGCAGTGAAAATATTTCCGGGATTAAAAATAACATCCGACGTAAAGGCAATATTATCAGTTACCGCAGCATTCAACGAAATATAATAGGCAGTTGGTCCGGATGACGTATTTAATGTGGTTCCGTTAGAAACATTAATCTGAGTTTCGTTTGATACAACTGTGTCACTATATGTATTGGTAGAAACACAAACTACATAATATGTTCCGGGTGCTGGAAAATTTGGGGTATAAACGGATGATGTTTGTGCTAGAGAGAATACTGAGTAAGGACCACCAGAAATTATTGAATATTTCCAGTTTCTAGTTGAAGGTTGAGATTCGCTTACGTTGATAGTCGTTCCATTTACATTGTACAAAATATTTTGCGTTGTAGATGGACTCGCTGAGTTATCAAACTGATCGATCACTATATCTGTTCCATTATCTGAACCAAGAATTACTGGACTAGAAGATACAACTCTAATGCGATATGCGTTTCCATCAGCAGTAAGATGTGAAATTGTTGCACTAATAGATCCACTTCCTGTTGCGCCAACACTTCCAATATTTACGGGTAATACAAAAGAACCTGATGCATCAGACAATTGTGCAGTAAAAATATTACCTGCACCAAGAGGTGTACTAACAGTATATGGCACATTAATATTTGCATCAGGAGCATTTGGACTGAACTCAAATGGAGAGCCCACAATAGTTCCTGTTGCCAAGGTGGCAGTTCCTACCGAAATTACAACTTCATTACTTGTGCAAGTAACTCCACTAATTGTGCTGATACAAACAACATAATATGTTCCAGGTGCAGCAAAATTTGGTGTATAGGTCATTCCTGTTTCAAGAGGCCCAAATGATGAATATGGTCCACCACTTATTGTTGCAAATTTCCATTCACGTGCAGTTCCAGCAGGAGTTTCCGTAACAGTTAACATTGTTCCATTAACACCTACCAAAAGACTTTGTGAACCTGATGGAGTAACATTATTATCCACAACATTTACTAGCACCTCATTACTTCGAACAACTATTCCATTCGGATATGTTGTTTCACAAACTACATAATATGGTCCGAAGGATGCGAAGTTTGGGATATATGATGTTCCCGTTTCGGCAACACCAAATGAAGAATACGGGCCACCACTTATAGTAGCGTATTTCCATTCCTGAGAAAGTGCACCAGCAGTTTGGGTAACATTTAAAGTTGTTCCGTTGGTATTCGCTTCAAGGGTTTGAACTGCAACAGGTGCAATTGAATTTGAAACAAGAACAACTTCAATATCCGAAACGTTGGTAGAACCAATTGCAACTGGTGTGCTGCTTGTTGTTCTAATTCTATATCCTGTTCCACTTGCTGTTCCCGCAGGAATTGTTCCTGAAATTGTTCCTGCACCTGTTGAAACCAAAGTACCTATACTAACCGGCGAAGCAAACGACCCTGCGCTGTTTGATAACTGAGCTGTAAAAACATTTCCTCCAACAACCGTTCCTGTTACGGTATATGGAACAGAAACAGCAGCTCCTTGACTTGATGAAACATAATAAATCAATGGATTAATTATTCCAGTTGTAATTACAGGAGGGTTATAGATAAGAGAAATATCATCAATGTATAAAATTGTGTTAGAGGTTCCAACTCCAGGAGTTTTACTGGAAGTAAAAGTGGCCAGAATGTATAAAGGGGTGACTCCTGCATTAAGGGTTGAGAATGGAACTGCCATCCTAACATATACACCACCTGTTCTAAAATTTTTAACTGCCTTAGCTCTAACATGGGAACCACTGGCTTCCTGTGGATCATCTAAATCGTAAGCATCATGAATTATTACTGAAACCCTAGCAGAGTCAGTTATATCTTGCGGAACATATTTTGCCCAAAACACTATACTATCTGGAACTGAGGTAACCGTTTCATAAAAGTTAGCATTTACTTGAACCGTTTCATTATAACCATCAGATGGAGTAAAAGTAGGAGCATTCACTTCTCCAACGGTCATAACACCGTTTACGGGGGTTCCAAAGTAAGTAGTTGTTCTAATTCTTGCACTGTAAGTCCCACTGTGAATATTGGCAACTCCAGTTTCTCTAAAAAGAGTTTGCGGCGCAGAAGATGCGAAACCAGATCCTGTTTTATTTGAATTCCACTCGGTAGGCTCTTCATTCGAAGCGCCGATATTTACCCAATTCTCCATTCCTCCATTTGTAATTGGAGTTTGCGAAAAAATAAGAATAGGGGTAATTAATAAAGACAGTAGTAGTACGAGTTTTTTCATGTAAATAGTGTTTAGTGAATACTAAGATATATATAAATCTATAAACACAGAACATTTTGAAACCACATACTCCACCTTATAGTCGGCATGCATACTTTAACAATACGAATGCTAGAACCAGCCTGATTTTCTTTTTCTTCTTCCCCCTAAACCCATTACTCCCAATAATCCGCGAGTTACCTCCTTTACCACAATCTTTCCAACTCCACTATTGGCGATACTTCCTATGGAATCGTCGTCGTCGTTTCCTTTTTTAGTCGCTTTCTTTGCAATTAGCTTTTCAACCTTTTCTTCCTTTGTTGCCCTAATTTTTTCATTCAACATTTCATAAGCACTTTCCCGATCAACATTCTCATTATACTTTTTAATAAGAAAGCTAAGTGCGTTTATCTGATCAATTTCCAATGGAGATAAAACATCCATTCTTGAAGCCGGAGCCTGTAACATAGTATGAGCAAGGGGTGTTGGAATACCTTTTTCATTCAACACAGTTACAAATGCTTCTCCTATTCCAAGATTCGTAATCAAATTTTCTATTTTATAAAACTCCGTAATCGGATAATTTTCGGATGCCGCTTTAATCGCTTTTCTATCCTTCGCCGTGAATGCTCTTAATGCATGTTGGATTTTTAAACCCAACTGACTTAAAACAGCATCAGGAATATCAATAGGATTTTGAGTGCAAAAATAAATTCCAACTCCTTTCGATCGAATCAATTTTATAATCGTTTCGATCTGGTCATGCAATGCTTTACTGGCTTCGTCGAAAAGGAGATGCGCCTCATCAATAAAGATTACCAACTTTGGTTTATCGGAGTCTCCTTGCTCAGGAAATGTACTATAGATTTCTGCAAGCAAACAAAGCATAAATGTGCTAAACATTTTTGGTCGATCCTGAATATCGGTTAATCTTAAAATATTTATATACCCTTTTGAATTATCCTTTAAAGCCAAAAGATCCTCTACTTCAAAAGATTTCTCGCCAAAAAAAAGTTCGGCACCTTGTTGTTCCAATTCAATGATCTTTCGTAAAACAATTCCAGTGGTGGCTGTACTTATTTTACCATATTCACTTGTTATTTCCGCTTTTCCCTCTTCCGTTGAGAATTGTAATAGTTTTTTCACATCCTTTAAGTCCAGTAATGGCAAATCATTGTCATCTGCATATTTGAATAGAATTGTAACAACACTTTGTTGAGTTTCATTTAATTCAAGAATCTTGCTAAAAAGAACCGGGCCGAATTCACTAACTGTAGCTCGAAGCCTAGCACCTTTTTCGTTACTTAAACTTAAAAATTGAACAGGATTATCATGAGGAGCATAGGCAATTCCTAGTTTATCATGGCGTTCTGTAATATTCGGATTAACAGTACCCGCTTTTGCTATTCCACTTAGGTCTCCCTTAATGTCCATCATAAGAACGGGAACTCCCGAATTGCTGAGTTGCTCCGCCAACAATTGTAAAGTTTTGGTTTTTCCGGTCCCGGTTGCTCCGGCAATTAAACCATGTCGGTTCATTGTTTTAAGTGGTATTGAAACCTGAACTTCCTTCAATGGATTATTTTCGAACATGGCAGCACCAAGAAATATTTTACCTCCGCTAAAGGTATACCCTTGTTGTAAAGTCGTGATAAATTTTTGCTGATCCATATATAAATTTCTAACAGAGGATGAATGAATTAAATTTTAAAGAAGATCGAAATGATATATGTAAATTTTCGACTCTTCCGGATAATGAAATGAAACTTTCCCTTTTTTCTTTTTTGGAGAAATATCCACCAGGAAAATATGGTTAACATCCGATTCAGGATGATGGAACAAGCCATTCCACTGAAAATAATTGCAAGACACATAAAAAGATTTTTTCGACAGCCTTACAGAACTAAAACCATCCGAATAAATATGCTCAATTAATTCGCCATTTCGATACAACTTAAGACGAATGATTTCATTTTTTTTAAAACTAATCCTAAGCAAGTAACTACTAACATCCTGCCCTGCTATAGAAGTAATGGCCCCGTTGCACTCATTATCGCTTGATGAGCAATAGCCCATAGATGTTGGTCTTGCATCAATCAGGATTTCAGATTGCGAAAAAACGCCCAAAGGTGCAGCGATAAAGGCCAGTATGAAAACCAAATGTTTCATGAATACGAATATACTATTTCTTATCTTTGATGCTATACATTCGATAAACTTCATGATCATTAATCAATGGTATTTAGCCTGTTTGCCTGAAGAGTTGGAAATTCAAAATCCTCTCAAGCGCAAGATTGTAGGCAAAGATCTGGTGATTTTTAAAAATAAAAAGGGAGAGGTAGGAATCATTGAGGACCGTTGCTGCCATCGAAATGTAAATCTTTCACTTGGGTACATTCAAGGAGATTGCATCAAGTGTGCTTATCATGGTTGGGAATATAATATCAACGGAGAGTGCACTCATATACCTTCCTTTCCCCTGGGAGAACAGATTCCTAAAACAGCAAAAGTAGAAAAATATCATACATCCATAAAACATAAAGCTATATGGGTTTGGATCGGGAATGAAAACTTAAAAGATTCAACACCCATTCCACCCATGATTGAGATGGGTGACCATCCTCGGGTGTATAATTATCATTATTTAAAGGCCGATCTTCAACTGGTCGCTGAAAGTTTAATTGATGCATATCATATTAACCATGTGCATAAGGATAGTATTGGAAGTTTTATGGGAAATTTACATGGGGAAAAAGTAGAGTTCAACCTGAATGTAGAGGATACATATTTAACCGGGGAGTATAACAGACATAACGAGGGGACATTTTGGGAGAAATTTTATTTCGGGTATGCAAAAGAAATAAAAACTAAAATTGGTTTTTGGTTTCCCGGAACAAGCAAACTAGACATTAACTTCAAAAAGAGAAGAATGATTATCTATGAACATTTTTATCAGGTAGATGATGAAACTGTTTGCATGTTGCAAATTACCTGTTGGAATAAGATTCTCAATCAGTTCCCAATGAACTTTTTTGCAAAATCTATGATGCTTAAAAAAAGCAATACCATTGTTGAAGAGGATCTTGTTTTTTTAGAGAACAACCTATCCGTTAAACAAAAAACAGGGAAGAGAGATTTATTAATAAAAAGTGATGAAGTAACCTTTGAGTTCACGAAGTTGTGGAACAGAAATTTGCAGAAAGATGAAAAACTGGCTCAGGAAGAAAATTCGTAATAAACTTCACAACTACCTGGTTGACCTTAACAATCCCGATGAGAGTTTGCCACAGCAATTGAACGTAAAAAAAACTGTGGCAGTTGTAGGTGGAGGAATCGCGGGACTAAGCGCCGCAGCCAATCTTGCTGAGCGTGGCTTTGAAGTCACCATTTTTGAAAAGGAGAATTTCCTTTGTGGCAAAATGGGTTCATGGAATTTTGAAAGTAATGGAAAAAAATTGCAAGTTGAACATGGATTCCATGCATTCTTCAGACAATATCACAACCTAAGAAATTTCATGAGAGACAAACTTGATAATTTCAAGTATTTGATTCCAATCGACGATTATGTAGTATTATTCAAAGACAAAACACAACAGGGCTTTAAAGACCTTGATCCAACCCCTGGATTAAATGTGTTAGATATGCGAAGATTTGGCATCTTCAATTACTTTACCTTTCTCAATCCTTTTAGCATTCCATTTTTAGGTCTGTTAAAATTTGATCTAAAAAAGACGTATAAAAGATACGATAAAGAGAGTTTTAAAAAATACGCCAGGAGAACTATGATGCCGAAAAGAATGCAACTCATGTTCAATACATTTTCCCGTGCATTTTTCTCGGAGCCAAATAAAATGAGTATGGCCGAATTGATTAAAGGTTTTCATTTTTATTTTCTTAGCAATGAGGATGGCCTAATTTACGATGTCCTCAATGATGATTTTGCAATTACTTTTGAAAACCCATGGAAGGATTTCCTTATAAAAAATGGAGTAACTATCTCATTAAATTCTCTAGTAACTAAAATTGATAAAAAACCTGATGGTTATAATATAAACAATCAGGAATTTGACTATTGCATATTAGCCACCGATGTAAAACACATAAAACCATTGGTTGAAAATAGCCCCTCATTAAAACAATATTCTGGGTTTAATAAGAAAATGGAAAAGTTGGGTCACTCTGATCGTTACGCCGTTTTAAGATTATGGACCACCAAATTTGAAAATTCTACCGATCTTCCCTTTTTTATTTTTACTGATCGATTAAAATGCTTGGATTCCATTACCTTATATCATAAAATGGAAAAAACTTCAGAAGAATGGAGCAAACAAAATAATGGTGGAATATTTGAATTGCATTGTTATTCATTGCCGCAGGACCTGAATACCGAAGAGGAAATTGCGACTGAATTAATGAGAGAACTTTTTCATTTTATGCCGGAGTTAAAAGAAATGAAAATCGTCCACTCCTACTTTCAACAGAAACAGGATTTCGCAGCTTTTCATGTAGGCCTTCATGAAAATCGACCAACGATTAACACTGAAGTTCCCAATTTATATCTGGCTGGTGATTGGGTAAAAATGGATAATTGCACCATGCTCATGGAAGCTGCTTTTACTAGTGGATCTATTGCCGCAAATGAGATCTTTAAAAAAGAAGGATTGAGGGAAAATAAATTAGTGAGTGTTCCGGTAAAGGGGATTTTGGCTTAGTTCAATTTATAGGCAACCAAAGGCGTTTCATCAGTAATATGTCCACCCATGCAGAGAGTAGATAAAATCAATCCAACTCCCTCCGCATAATAATAGATGGTAAAAAAAATTAAAGCTCAATAAATTTCCATTTACAATCATTTTGCTTTCTACCTCAACAACCAACACATCATCATAATTTTTCTTTCCACTGATTTTAAAATTCCCTTTTCTTTGACTTTGAAAGCTAAAACATTGTCAAAATTCTATTTTAAAATTGAATAACCAATATACAACATTTTGTAAAGAATGGTAACCATGTCCTCAAACTCATAGATATTCAAGCAAATAATTTCTAACTTTATACCAAATCACTCAAATATGGAAGAGATCATTCACTATTTCTCAACGATTCCATCATCACACCGAACCATTATTTTATTGGGTGGACTTACGTTGGGATTTTCCCTAGAAAGTATTATTCCAATGTTACGTTTTCGGTTTAACCGATGGAAACATGCAGGAATAAATTTATTTTTCACTTTTACAACAGTTATCATCAATTTTTTATTTGCTTCTTTAATCATTATGATGAGTGATTGGCAAAAAGAAAATGAATTCGGTGTGCTATATTGGATAAATTTTTCCCCCTGGGCAGCCATGATTATAGGTATATTAGGCTTAGATCTTATAGGAGCATGGATGGCTCATTTTGCAGAGCATAAGATTCCTGTATTCTGGAGATTCCACATGGTACATCATACAGATCCGGGGGTGGATGCAACCACAGCTAACCGTCATCATCCGGGTGAATCTATTATTCGTGTAGCATTCACCATGTTTGGAGTATTTGTTATGGGAGCACCCATGTGGTTATTAATGTTGTATCAATCTTTGTCTGTAGTTCTTTCTCAATTCAACCACATGAATATTAAAATTCCTAAGTGGTTCGATACGGCAGTGAGTTATGTGATTGTTTCACCGGATATGCATAAAGTACATCATCATTATAAATTGCCATATACAAATACCAATTATGGAAATATTTTTTCATTCTGGGATCGGATCTTTGGATGTTTTGCTAAAGTAAAAGACCCCAGAAAGGATTTGGTTTATGGATTAGATACTTTCCCGAAGAAAAAGGAACATAGCAACATTGGATTTCTGTTAGGAATGCCTTTCAAACCTTATCGTCCACCAAGGACAGATGATCATATTGAAATCGAACAGTAGTGATGATTTTTTTGCAAAAAACATCTTTCAGGTAAAGAAAGTGATTCCAGTTTTTTTTAATGGTCTTTATCTTCATCGAACTCCGAACAAAAAATACGAACCTACGAACCACCTTTCAAATCTGTTTCGTAGCTTCGTAAAAAGTTCGGGCTTCGGTGTAGAGCCCGTCGAAGAACAAAAATTTAAACGGAGTTCAATCAAATATCTTTCTGTCAATTAATCATGGTAACAAATCAATTCATCTGGTACAACGCTCAGGTAAAAAAACTTTTTACCAATGAAGAGATTAATGTGCTGATGAAAAAATCTGATCTATGGGCCTCCTGGGAAATCTTACAAACATGGCTGTGGATAGTTGGGTCAATGCTGCTCGTACATTTTCTTCCAAATGTAATTACCGTTTTAATAGCACTCTGGATAATTGGAGGTAAACAATTGGCTTGTGCAATTATTTTACATGATGCAGGGCACTATTCTCTTTTTACAGGCAAACAAGCAAATATTGTTTTTGGAAATTGGTTCGGTGCCTTTCCCATTTTTCATAATATAGATCAATACCGTCCTTATCATTTAGAACATCATAAAATGACAGGAACCGATGATGATCCAGATGTATTTTTAACCCGAGGTTATCCTACTTCAAAGAAAAGCATGATAAGAAAATTTGCCCGTGATCTTTTTGGAATTACGGGATTAAAAGCATCGATTGGATTACTCGCCATGCATTTTGGTATTCTGGAATATAATCTGGGAAATAAATTAACAAGAAATAAAAATCTAACTGTTTGTAAATTTATAAAAAACGGATGTAAGAATTTAAGAGGTCCTATTCTCTTTCAATTTATGCTAGCAGGAATTCTTTGTTTATGGGGCAATCCGTGGTTATATTTATTATGGATAGGTGCCAATATATTTACTTATCCATTTTGCATTCGTGTTCGTTCAATTGCAGAACATAGCATGGTGCCTGATAGAAATGATCCCCAAGTCAATTCAAGAACAGTAAAGGCAAATTTTCTGGAGAAATTATTATTTGCCCCTTTACATGTAAATTATCATGTAGAACACCATTTGCTAATGGGAGTCCCCTCCTATCGTTTTCCAAAAATGCATAAAATGCTGAGAGAAAAAGGATTTTTTGAAAAAGCGCTGTATGCTAAGGGATATCTGGAGATAATCAGAATGGCTTATAAGCAAAAAGAAAAATTAAAAATGTAAAAATAAAACCGATAAATCTATTTTTACATTTTTAATTCCTAACCTCTATAGGAATCAACAAATAGCTTCCGGCATCTCCACCCATTAACAATTTCATAAACTCAGGTTTGATTTCGGGAACATCAAAATGCTCGGGATCGATTCCAGTAAACGAAATCCTAATCTTACTTCCTTTGTTCACACGATACGAAATAGGAAGGAAAGAAAAGTTTAATTGAACTTTTTCTCCGGGGACAAGGTTTTGCTTATCCGCCATCCTAAAAGAATGAAATTCTCCGGGATTGATATAACCGTTATCATCTCCCGTTGCTCTATGGATAGCTCTAAACATTCCCTCAGTAATATATTTTACCTGACCATTTTTTGTTACCTCGTCCACATAAATAAAAATGGTAGCATCCGTTGTTGGAAAACTACAGCTTAATGCAGCTTGTATATGACCCGTAATTACAATAGTATCCTCTAACACATTACTATCGAAATAAAAAAGTGATGAAGTTTGCTTTTTTCTATCAGGATACCCTGTATGTTTTTCATAACGATATAAAGTGGTTTGACTATTATATCTTGAACCACCACCGGTACCAATATCATATCTTAACTTTACATTCATATTTCCATCAGCAGAATATTTATTTGGAGCAATGGAAGTATCCGTACCGAAATACCATTTTTGTAGAATAGTATTTTGAGGTGGCCATGATGTTGATGTATGCCATTCTTCTTCTCCAACGGTAAAATATTCTATATATTGGTTTTTATCTGTTCCTTCATCATGAAGCATGTTAGGTTTTAAATGCCAATCGAAAAACTGAAGCATTCTTCCATAAATATCATATTTTACTTTATGCGTTTTTGAATATGGACTTGCATTGTCATGTGGACCATGATCCCACGGGCCAACTATAACTCCACGTGTATTAGGGTTGTTCCACAATCCTTTAAACAGTGAATTGGCTAAGGCACCATCATACCAACCGCCAATTCTAAAAATGGGAACTCCGGAAGCAACAATGCCATCTATATTGTAATGGATACTAAAATTATCAATAGGTTGCATAAGAATAGGATGAAGTTCGTCTCGATATTCAACTCTTAAAATCTCGTTGAATACATCATAATTTTGGTGATGTTCCAAAACTGCCTGCTTCAACATTAATTTATCAGTATCCCCCATAACTGGATTTATTCCGTCAACAAGTCCGGGCAATCCTTTTACAAAGCTAAAATCATTAAAATCTAATCCACGTGTGGTAGTTCCCCAAACACGAACAAAAGGGCTTTGACGAATTCCTCCCGGAAATGCAATATCACCATACAAATCATAAATGTTTGAACGCGGAATAGCTGCTTTAATAGCAGGATGCTTAGTCATTAACATTAGTTCGGAAGTAGTTCCCAAATAAGAGATTCCTGTTGTACCAATATTTCCGTTTGACCATGGCTGTGCAACTATCCAATCACAAACCTCCGCTCCGTCAAACATTTCTTGCGAAGTAAAATCCATCATTCTGGTTCCGAATGATGCTCCCGATCCGCGAGCATCCATAATTACAATGGCGTAACCATTTTTTGTAAAAAAATCTACTTCCTTCTTTTTTACCTGACCGAAAAATGGATCACCAAACATTCTAAAGAATTTACGAAGACGAATTGTTCTTATGTATCGTGTTACGTAAAGAATGGTAGGAATTTTTTCTCCTTCTTTTAAACTTTTCGGAAGAAAAAGATCAACCGCCAATTTAGTTGTATCGGATTTGGTAGTATAATAAAATGAAGAATAAGTAAAATTCTTTTTTACTTTTGACTTTGTTCCAATTTTTTGTGCAGATACATTTATTGTGAGGAAAAAACCACACAAAACCAACAAGATTCTAAAATTCATTGAAAGACGATTTGGTGACACGAAAGTAGCATTTTACCAATAGAAAAAATGTTGTAAAACCTTAAATGAATAAGTGATGTGGTTTACCAAACAACCGAAACGCGGTCTGGATGGAAGCGACATCCTTTTAATTGCATAAATATCAATCGAAGACGATTGTAGGGACGTATCAGGATACGTCCATGATGAAAAATATTTTCAAAGGTTGATGGACGCAATTAAAAGATATAGCGTACAGCCAGTAAAGCCGCCACATAGTTCCTAATCGCAGAATACAGGACTAATAACCAAACTTCCCCTTAAATCTCTCTCTGCTTTCATTAATGATCTCAATGGCTCTCTTCTTATCCATGAAGTTTTCGATCACTGTTTTTTTATCCTCAAGCACTTTGTAATTCTCAAAGAAGTTTTGAACTTCTACTTTCCAATGCGGAGGCAACTGCTCCATTGAATCGATATAGTTTACAGAAATATCTTTATTGGCAACAGCAATAATTTTATCATCGTTATCTCCACTGTCAACCATATTCATTACACCTATTATTTTTGCTTCAACCAACGAAAGTGAATGAATAGGTTCTGAACAAATAACAAGAATATCCAATGGATCTCCGTCGCAATCTAAAGTTTGCGGAATAAATCCATAATTAACCGGATAATGAAAAGAAGAATATAGAACACGATCCAATCGCAACAACCCGGTTTCCTTGTCCAATTCGTATTTTACTTTACTCCCAATAGGAATCTCAATAATGGATTTATAGAGCCCCTCGGGCATTCCTTCGTTGCTTATGTGGTGCCAAGGATGAAAATATGGTAACGGTGTCATATTCTAACAATTTGAGTTTAAATGTACTAAATAGTTGAGGGTTTAAGATTGAAAGTTACAAGTTTAAAGTTAGAAGCATTAGAGGATATTAGGGCCAGAACATTAAACTTCCACCTTTAAACCTTCAACTTATTGTTAAGAACTTGAGAATAAGTCGTTTTTAGCACAACCTTCCCACTTCAATTTTCGTTATATTTATACTAAGTATAACTAAAGCAGGTAATTATATGTGGAAAACCTTTTATGGTTCCACCATACTGGAACCGATTACTGATGCAGTGGAGAAAAAACTACTGGAATTACTCACAACTGGATATCGTATTAAAGTTTGTATTGGGTCCGACTCAATGGTATATGGCAACGAAGTTCAATTTGCAACAGCCATTGTATTTGTAATTGTTGGAAACGGTGGATGTATGTATATAAAAAAACAAAAAGAATATCGCAAAATTCCGTTGAAAGAAAGAATGCTTATGGAAATAGGACAAAGTGTGGAAATTGCGTATGTTCTTGATCCTATTTTAAAAAAGATGAATATTCCCATGGAAATTCATGCTGATATTAATCAGGATCCGAAATTCCCGAGTAATGCTTCGTTAAAAGAAGCAATGGGTTACATACAAAGTATGGGATATGCTTTTGTTGCCAAACCAAATGCATTTGCAAGTTCTGTTTGTGCTGATAGATTTACCAACTAATTAAATTGGAAACACAACTTTCTCTTTCCAAAAAAAAAATTAAGCTTTATTGTTTTATTTTATTATTCGAGATCATTTTAAAATCTCCAACCAAAACACCAATCAGGTTTATTTATTATTGTTAGACATCCCTTCATTAGTAATATTTGCCATTCCCTATCGCTGAAGCAACAGCTTTTCTCATGTTTTCTTTGGGGCTGTACTTTATGCTTAGAAAGAACCTCGTTCCAACGCTTATTTTCTTCGTTCTTCCTGCCTGGTGCCTGCCCAATACAATTATGTTGCTTTCATCTGCCATTTTAGCTCTTGGGCTTTGGGAGATTTCTTGATTTTTTTTGGAGCACAAAAAAACTGGCGAACCAAACTTCAGTTACCCATATTACCATTTACTGATTATGCAGCTAAAGTTTCCCAAATCAACAGGCTCCTTGTTTTTGTAATTGCCCCATTAAGCATTTTCAAATTGGCCTATTCTCTGTTTTTTGAAAAAAAGGAGCAACCCTTTGGCATTTTTATAAAGTTATTCGCGAATGTTTATTTCGTACTTACCGTGTTCAGCGTAAGAAATAATTCCCCGACATCAATAACAAAAGTATCAGCTAGTGCGGTTGCAATCATAATACTGGCAGGTATTGCTCTAATATGCGTTATTGTTGCTATGATCTTATTGTTTGGGTATTATGGTTTTGGTCTTATATCAGCAATACCATTGGCAATAGCTGGAATAACTTCACTTATAGGGCTTTTAATAAGTATTAAATACCTTGCTAAAGAAGGGTATCTTTTGGGGAAAGCCGGATTTTATAGCAATCTTGTACTGCAAATTCTTGCCATTATACTTACTATTTTAATGTTTGTTTTCTTTTTTTAAGTCAATAAACACTATATCATCTTTATTTATAAGGGATTGGTTTCAATCCCAACAAATAATATTATCTTCGTTTCACAGTTAATAGGTAACATGAGTTTTCTTTTTCCCTCCTTTTTATTTGCTCTGTTTGCCATATCGGTTCCTATTATCATTCACCTTTTTAATTTCAGGAGATATAAAAAAGTCCATTTTAGTAATGTGAGTTTTTTACAGGCTCTTCAACTTGAAACTAGGAAAAGAAGCAAGATTCGCCAATGGCTTATTCTGGCAGCAAGGATTCTAACTGTTGCCTGTTTAGTATTTGCATTTGCCCAACCATTTATACCGGGCAAAAACATGGAATCACGAATAAAGGGAGAAAAAGCCATCAGCATATTTATAGATAATTCTTTTAGTATGGATGCCCAGGGAAATGATGGGCAATTGCAGGAAATGGCTATTGAATTGGCTCGTGAAATAATAAATTCCTCATCGGGTACCGACAAGATTCAACTTTTAACACAGGATTTTGAAGGTCGTCATCAATTATTTTATACAAAGGATGAGGCATTACAATTACTAGAGGAAATTAAACCCTCCTCATCTACACATTTCCTTTCTGAAATTGTACAACGACAAAAAGATTTACTGCAAAAAACAGATGCTCCTTTAAAACGAGCTTATATCATTTCCGATTTTCAGGAATCATCTGTTGATTTTCAAAATGTAAAAGATGATTCAGCATCTTATTTCCAATTATTACCTTTAGTTCCGAATAGCAATGCCAACTTATACATTGATAGCTGCTGGTTATTATCACCGGAGCTGGCAATGAATGCTCCAATTAATATGACGGTGAAAATCGTGAACAAATCAAATATTGAATTAAAGGATCAAACTGTAGAGTACGAAATTAACGGAGAAGCAAAATTACCGGTTGCCTATAGTGTTGCAGCAAATGGAACTGTTGAAGTTCCTATCAACTTTGTAATTCGAAAAGCAGGATACCAATCAGGCAGAATATTTTTAAATGATGCAGAAATAAAGTTTGATGATGACTTTTTCTTCAGCATGTATTTACCAGAAAGATTAAATATTCTTCATATTAAAGGTGCTGGTTCAACAGGCTACGTAGATAAACTTTTTACCGGAGATTCTTATTTTAATATGACCAACGTAATTGGCGGGCAGGTTGATTTTTCAACCTTAAACACTTATCATTTTGTGGTGCTGGATGAATTGACAGAAATTTCAGGAGGATTATCAGCCGAATTAAAAAAATTCACCGATAAGGGTGGATCAGTGTTTGTAATTCCTGCAGCCTCATCAAATATTGCTTCATACAATTCATACTTTAATTCTTCAGGAGTAAATGGATATGGAGGTATCGATACCACCAATACAAAAATGTCACGTATTGATCCTGACCAACCTTATTTCAAGGATGTATTTGAAAGCATTCCTGACAACATGGATGTTCCTGTTATAAAATCATTGTATACCATTCAACGTGGTGCAGGAGGCAACGATGATATTATTTTATCTACCGCCTCAGGACAAAGATTTTTTGTAAAAAATAAAACAGGTAAGGGAAGTATTTATCAATTATGTGTTCCCCTACAGGAATCATATAGCAATTTTGCAAAGAATATTCTATTCGTTCCCATTGTTGTAAAAGCAGCGCTTCAATCAGTTCGTGGAGGAGAATTATATTATACGATTTCAAAAAATAGTTATACGGAACTAAATGTTACCGCAATCGATGAAGACCGAGTTTTAAAGATTACATCAATGGATGGTAAATCAGAATTCATTCCGGAACAGAAAGCGGTGAACAATTCTACCTTCTTATACTTCAATAATCTGCTCAAAGATGCAGGCACCTATAAGGTAATGCAGGGAGATCTTCAGGTAGGTCAGCTAGCATTTAATTATAGCCGTGTTGAGTCGGCACCTGGGACCATGAAGAGCGAAACTATTCAGCAAAAGCTTGATGAGATGGGGCTCAAGCGCATCAGCCTCCTCAAGGCCAGCAAGGATTTAATAAAAAAACAGATCACAGAATTGGATCAAGGTGTACGATTGTGGAAATTATTTATCATTTTAGCACTAGTTTTCATTGCCTGTGAGATTTTATTAGCCAGGTTCATGAAATAACCTCTTCGCTACAAAATGGTTTAAATAAAATGTGTAGCTGACAAGCTCAGAATGACAAAAAAAAGCAATCAATGAAGTATATAATCCGACAAGCCACGATTGTAGACCATCTTTCGAGTCGCGATGGAAAAAAGAAAGACATTCTCATCAATAACGGTATTATTGAAAAAATTGCGGATAAAATAACCGATAAAGCAGATCAGGAAATTTCTATTCCAGGTTTACACGCTTCCCCCGGATGGATTGATATGCAAGCCAATTTTAGAGATCCAGGTCACGAATACAAAGAAAATCTAACATCAGGCTCAAATGCTGCTGCTAAAGGAGGATTTACAGGAGTATGCTTACAAAGCAGCACCGAACCAACATTAGATAGCAAATCACAAATAGAATACGTAAAAAAATCAGCACAGAATTTATCTATCCATATTTATCCGATTGGTGCAATTACTACCAAACGTGAAGGAAAAGAAATGGCCGAGTTGTTCGATATGAATCAGGCAGGTGCCATTGCTTTCTCTGATGATAAAAGATATGTGGAGAATCCAAAATTGCTGGAACTTGCATTGAACTACACAAAAAACTTTAATGGACTCATCATCCATTTTGCCGATACTCCTGCCCTATCATTAAAAGGAATGATGCATGAAGGTGAGAATTCAGTTTTCCTTGGAATGAAAGGAATTCCTGCAATGGCAGAAGAACAAGGATTAAGCAGAGATCTTTATTTAGCAGAATACACCCAAGGAAAAATTCATTACAATCTTTTAAGTTCCGAAGGAAGTACTGTTTTAATCAAAGATGCAAAAAAGAAAAAATTACATGTTACAGCAGGTGTTGCTGCACATCAATTATATTTTACTGATGAAGTACTGAAAGGATTTGAATCTATTCATAAAGTAAATCCTCCATACAGAACAAAAAAAGATGTGGATGCATTGATCAATGCATTAAAAGATGGAACTTTTGATACCATTTGCAGCGATCATTCACCCGAAGATGTAGAAAATAAAAATCTTGAATTTGAATATGCCCGCAATGGCATTATAAATATCCAAACTGCATTTGCAGTTGCTAATACATCTTTAAAAAACAAACTTACTTTGCAGGAAATCATCAATAAGTTCGCAGGGAATCCAAGAAACATTTTGGGATTAGCACCAGCAACCATTGAAGAGGGAATGACAGCAGAGATCACCTTTTTTGATCCGGAAGCTACTTCCGTTTTCGATAAAGAAACAAATGCAAGCAACAGCTACAATTCTCCTTTCTTTGGTGTAGAATTTACAGGAAAAGTTCATGGAATTTTCTGCAAAGGAAAAGCAGTAATCAATTAATTACCGAATCAAATTTACCTGCCCAATAAAGTGATGGTCTTCTCCCAGTACATCGGTACATGTGATTTTGTAAACATAAACACCTTGTGGTACTCCCTGTAAATTATTCTGACGTTTACCATTCCACCCTATATACAAATCTGTTGTACGAAAAATTTCTTCACCCCACCTATTAAAAATTAAAAACTCATAGTTCGCAATTCCTCTAGCGAGTGGCTTAAACACCTGATTCATTTCATCATCATTCGGGGTAAATGTGTTGGGAATAAAAATGCTGAACTCGCCAACAATGATTACAGATCCAAACGCGGTGTCTGTGCATCCGAATGCGTTTGTAACAACCAGTTGAACCTGGTAGGTTCCGGTATCTGCATAAGAAAAAGATGGGTTTTGAAGATTCGATGTGTTTCCATTTGGATCACCAAATACCCAATCCCATGAAACAGCATTTTGAGACATGTCGGTAAAGTTAACCGTTGGATCAGCAATCGTTGGGTTTTGTGGGGATGAAGAAAACGCAGCCACTGGATTTGAATAAACATTGATCATGTTGTTGGTGATAGCTAATGCTGTACATCCATTATTTCCTGTTACCGTTAAATTAACATCATAATTTCCTGCAACATTGTAACAATGATTCACCAATGGATCCAAATTACTTATTGGTGATCCATCACCAAAATCCCAAATCACTGATTGAGTTCCTACCGTTTGATTCGTAAAGTTTACACAAACCGATTCACAGCCCTGATTGATATCAGAAACAAAAATCACCACCGGTGACGGGTTTACAATTACATCAATATTAGCATTTGCAAGACATCCATTATTATCTGTTACCGTAATCACATAATTGGTATTTATTACTGGAGAAACGTTTGTTAAACTTGTTAGAGCTCCTGTGTTCCAGCTATAATTATAAATGGGTGTTCCACCGTTTGCTACAGCGTTTAAGTCTACATTATCACCTGCACAAATAGGATTAATTGGATCTATAGCTACAGAAACTGCTGTTGCGGGTTCAGTAATCGTTACCGTGGCAGTTGCAGTTGCTCCTATGAAATCTGTTACCGTTACGGTATACGTACCAGCAATTAAATTATTAACCACAGGAGTAATTGCACCGCCTGGTTGCCAATCGTAAGAATATGGAACTGTTCCACCATTCGCAACCACCGTTGCAGTGCCATCATTCCCACCTAAACAATTTACATTCGTTGAATTCACAACAGGATTGATAACTATTGGCGGACACATCACATTCAACACTACATTAACTGCTTGTGTTTGAATATTGAGGCTATTCACCAGTCCGTTGGGTTGAACAACAGTAGGAAGTGGCGCAATTATTCCATTCGCCACCGATTGAAAAACCGCATTGGGTACTTCACAATGTATCATTCCTAGATCTGTAGTTTTTAATAATATTGAAGTTCCATCAGTAAATGAATATCCTCCATCCGAATGTTCCCTGACTGAAGTTGCAGAACTAAATGCGAAGGACCAATAGGTTCTAGACCAAACCATATTTAAATTTGCATCAGCTTTAAGAATATACAACGGACCAAAATCATTATATCCTCCCCCAGTTCCAACAAATTCTCCGGTGCTGGTAACATCCATCGAGGCAAAACCCAAATCGGTTGGACCACCACCACCGACAGTAAATTCGAAAGCGCCTACATCATTAATAGCACCTGCCAAATCTACTTTTAAAAATAATGCTTTACTTTTTAAAGGAACTAGATCTCCGCCTACAAAACCTCCAACTATAAATCCCCCAGGAATTTCCCAAACTTCTCTACCCGATGAAGCAACACCTGTATTACATGAAATGTTGTAAAGTGATTCCCAAGAAATATTACCGGCGTTATCCAATTTTATTAAATACAGTCGGTTGAGTGCATCATCCTCTGGTGCAGTATTACCCGTTAGAATATATCCACCATCGCTTGTTTGTTTAATATTCTGAGCGCTAGACTTACCGCCTAAACCCCAAACGTTTTCCCATTGCACGTTTCCCGTCGCATCTGTTTTTATTACATAAATATCTCCTTCAATAAATCTTAAGGGAGTGGTTTCATCTTTTGTTCCAGATATTATATACCCACCATCTGCCGTTTGCTCTACCCAAATTCCATGGTCATCACCAACTCCACCATAGCTTTTGCTCCAAGCAACATTTCCTGCATTGTCTGTTTTTATTAAAACCACATCATCTGTTCCTGCGGCGCTATAAGTTCCTGTCATTATAAAACCACCGTCGGAAGTTTGTTGCGTACATCTTAATCTAATATTTACATTTAAAGGAACACCACCTTCCATCATTTCCTTCGACCAAATTTCCACGCCTAAATTATCGGTTTTGGTAATCTTGTCACTAAATAATAAGATGTAATCTGAATTCGATAATTCTCGTTGACAAGAAAGTCCCCAAAAACTATACATATTTTTAAAGTCTGCCTGAGAAAAGACAAAATTGGTAGAGCACAAAATAATTCCTAAAAAAATAATGTAATACGACCTTTTCATCTAATCATTAAAATATAAACGGAGTTCTGCCTATCTAAGATGGGTTTGAGTGGATTTAAGTTGCATTTTTGAAATAAATACCGCAAAGCATTATTATCAATGCACAATAAAATGCATTCTATTGATAAAAATGGGACTATTGCTATGTTATAGCATGTCTATAAATGGTATTGACCCTTCTGTCTCGCTTTCTGTTTTAGGGCAACCACCCTATGCTCCGGGCTCGCTATCGCTCGGTATAAATAACCCCGGGCTAAAGCCACATGGCCATTTATACTACCCCTTCGCAGCGATGTTGCTTACGTTAAGAAATAAATATTATTTTATGGGAAAGAATATTGCTAAAAAATATGGCAAAATACCGTGATGAAACTTTCCGACTTAAAAACTATGACTATGGGTCGAACGGATTGTATTATGTAACGATCAATACAAAATATCAAACGAAATATTTCGGAAATATCGAATCGGCAAGGACGGACGATTGTCCGTCCACCGAAAATGCAAACGTGGGTCAAATTGGGACGGACAATCGTCCGTCCCTTCGATATACAGAAATAGGAAAGATTGCGAATGAATATTGGTTAGAGATCCCTCAACATTATCCTTGGGTTGAATTGGATGCATATATCGTTATGCCAAATCACATCCACGGAATTTTATTGTTTGATAAACCTGAAATAACCGGATGGGAAACCAACAAATTTGGAAGACAATCCAGAAATCTAGGTGCCGTAATCCGTGCATTTAAATCAACCGTAAAACGATATGCCAATGACCATAAAATTGATTTTGCCTGGCAACCTCTTTTTCACGATGACATCATCTACAATGAAACCGAACTCAATAACATCCGCCACTACATCCTCCAAAACCCTTGCAAATGGCTCAAGAAATATTCAAAATAAATGTTTAAATTTATTCTATGAACAAACAAGAAATCACCACCTCACTCCAAACCAATCATCAACAATTTGCTGATTATATTCAAAGCTTAACCATTGATGAATTTTTGCATCGCAAAGAGGATAAATGGACTCTGGGGCAACATGCTGATCATATTGTAAAATCTGTAAGTCCGGTTGTAATGGCTTTGGGATTACCAAAGATTGCTCCACGTTTATTATTTGGAAAATCAAAACGGGAAAGCAAAACTTTCGATGGTTTGATAGAAAAATATAAGGATCGTTTATCTAAAGGTGGAAAAGCATCAGGAAGATTTGTTCCGAAGGATGTAAGTTTACAGGAAAACAATTATTGCGAAAGCAATTATGCATTATACAAACACACTTTGCAAGCTGGTATAAAAATCCTCGGAAGAAGATTTAGATAAATATATTCTTCCACATCCTTTGTTGGGGAAATTAACTTTCAGAGAAATGTTATACTTCACAGCATATCATGTGGAGCATCATCATGTAATTGCAAAGAGAGATTTAGGGGAATAAAGCGGCCCAGATAGTAGCGCCATCCTTTTTTTATTTCACAAAAAAGATATAGCGGATGGTGACGTTTTTGGTTATTATGATGACCAGCTTCGCTGCGTCATTCATAGCTGGAGAAGCCGCCAAAAAAGTCTTCTACCATCCCGGATCAAGTCCGAGACAGACTGACAAAATTCCATATTTATGTATTGTCACCCTAACTTGTGCTGACCTCTGCGTCAGCGGCCTGTCGAAGGGCATTCACATCAAATCATTATGCTTGTCCTAACGGTCCACCAAAATTCATAGGGAATGGTGGAATATTTTGATCGGGCCCTAAATTTTTAATTGAACCAAATTGTTCTTCAAATTTTTTTACATTGTCATTTAATGCTGCCATTAATCTCTTGGCATGTTCAGGCGTAAGAATGATACGGCTCTTTACACGAGCTTTTGGAACCCCCGGCATGATATTGATAAAGTCAACTATAAACTCGCTGTGAGAATGTGTAATAATAGCTAGATTGGAATAAGTTCCATCTGCTACATCATCATTTATTTCAATGTTGATTTGTTGGTTTTGGTTTTGATTTTGATTTTGATCCATGGGAATAATTATTAGTTCGTTTATACATGACACAAAAAAGGCTACCCGAAGATAGCCTTTCCTATTTGTTGTTTTATTTATTCGGTTACTGCATCAGCCTTAACCGTTTCTCTTCTTGGTTTGTTGTTATTATTAGCAGGAACAACAGGTCCTTCTTCTTTGTGATACACTTCATATTCCTGATATTGTTTCAATCCGGTTCCCGCTGGGATTAAGTGACCAACAATTACATTCTCTTTCAAACCTTCCAAGAAGTCAGCTTTTGCATTTACTGCAGCTTCGTTCAATACTTTTGTAGTTTCCTGGAACGATGCAGCCGAAATCCAGCTATCAGTTTGTAAAGATGCACGTGTAATACCTTGTAACACCTGATCAGAAGTAGCAGGTAAAGCATCACGGAAAGTTACCCACTGCAAGTCTTTACGTTTCAACGCTGAGTTGATATCACGCAATTTACGAGCAGAAAGAATTTGTCCTGGTTTTAAATCTTCAGAATCACCTGGTTCTTCTACAACCACTTTACCGAACAATTCATCATTCACTTTCATGAATTCAAATTTGTTTACCAATTCTCCTTCTAAGAAAATAGTATCTCCAGTATCAATGATTTGAACCTTACGCATCATCTGACGAACGATTACTTCAAAGTGTTTATCATTAATCTTCACACCTTGTAAACGGTATACTTCCTGAATCTCGTTAACCAAATACTCTTGTACTGCAGTTGGACCTTTGATAGAAAGAATATCATTTGGAGTAGTTGCTCCATCAGTTAATGGCTGACCAGCTTTTACATAGTCGTTTTCCTGAACAAGAATATGTTTAGAAAGAGAAACTAAGTAACGTTTAATCTCACCAGTACGTGATTCAATTTGAACCTCACGGTTACCACGCTTAATTTTTCCGAAAGAAACCAAACCGTCGATCTCAGAAACAACAGCAGGGTTCGATGGGTTACGAGCTTCAAATAACTCGGTAACACGTGGAAGACCTCCTGTAATATCACCTGTTTTACCAGAAGAACGTGGGATCTTAACAAGGATATCTCCTGCATGCACTTTCGCTTTGTCTTCACAAGTAATATGCGCACCTGAAGGTATGTTGTATGATCTTAGAACTTCACCACTTTTATCAACGATTTTGATAGTAGGGTTTTTAGTTTTATCACGACGTTCAATAATTACTTTTTCTTTGAAACCTGTAGCCTCATCTTGCTCTTCTCTAAATGTAATACCTTCTTCGATATTTTCGAATTCAATTTTACCTTCAAATTCAGATACGATAACAGCATTCCATGGATCCCATTCACAAATCAAGTCTCCTTTTTTAACTTTCTGACCATCTTTAATGAATACTGTAGATCCGTAAGGAATATTTCCAGTTGTAAGAATAATTCTTGTGTTAGCATCAATCAATCTCATCTCAGCAGAACGTCCAATAACTAGTTCAGCATTTGGATCCTCTCCTTTTTTAGCAACTGTACGTAACTCGTCTACTTCAACGATACCATCGTACTTAGCTTCTATTTTTGATTGTACTGCAGAACCTCCCGCAACACCACCAACGTGGAATGTACGAAGTGTTAACTGTGTACCCGGCTCACCAATTGATTGAGCAGCGATAACTCCTACCGCTTCTCCCATTTGTACTTTACGGCTTGTAGCAAGGTTACGTCCGTAACATTTTCCACAACATCCTTTACGTGTTTCGCAAGTAAGTACAGAACGGATCTCAACCATTTCAATTGGAGATTCGTTAATCAATTTTGCAGCGATTTCGTTGATCTCTTCAGCAGCAGAAACAATTAATTCACCAGTATTTGGATGAATTACATCTTGCAACGAAGTACGACCAACAATTCTATCGTGTAAACTTTCTACAACCTCATCATTGTTTTTCAATGCAGTCATTTGCAAACCACGCAATGTTCCGCAATCTTCTTCAGTGATGATAACGTCTTGAGAAACATCAACCAAACGACGTGTTAAGTAACCTGCATCAGCTGTTTTAAGAGCGGTATCCGCAAGGCCTTTACGAGCACCGTGAGTTGAGATAAAGTATTCAAGAATTGAAAGTCCTTCTTTAAAGTTTGAAAGGATGGGGTTTTCGATAATCTCATTTCCGGAATCTCCAGATTTTTGAGGTTTCGCCATCAAACCACGCATTCCGCAAAGCTGACGAATTTGCTCTTTAGAACCCCTTGCTCCAGAATCAAGCATCATATAAACAGGATTAAATCCTTGTTTATCTTCACTGATCTGTTTCATTAATATTTGAGTAAGACGTGAGTTAGTATGCGTCCAGATATCGATGATTTGATTATAACGTTCGTTATTCGTAATGAATCCCATGTTATAATTTGATTTTACCTCATCAACTTGCTCATTCGCATCTTTAATCAATTCTTCCTTTTCTTTTGGAATAATAATATCATCCAAAATGAAAGAAAGTCCACCTCTAAATGCCATGTGGAAACCAATCGCTTTAATCTCATCCAAGAACTTAGCAGCAGTTGGTTGATCTGTTGATTTGAAAATATCCCCGATAATATCACGAAGAGATTTTTTAGTCAACAATTGATTGATATATCCGTATTGTTTTGGAACAACTTCATTGAACAATACACGTCCAACCGTAGTTTCCACCATTTCATTTTTGATTGTACCATCGGCTTGTTTAACACCTGTGTTAACATGAATCCATGCGTGAAGATCAATCATGTTTTCATTGTAAGCGATGATTACCTCTTCGGGAGCATAAAATCTTAAGCCTTCTCCTCTAACAGGATTTTCAGCAATATGTTTACGTCCTTTGGTGATATAGTAAAGACCTAATACCATGTCCTGAGATGGTACCGTAATTGGGGCACCATTTGCAGGGTTCAAGATATTATGAGCACCTAACATCAATAATTGAGCTTCCAAAATTGCAGCATGTCCCAATGGAACGTGAACCGCCATCTGGTCACCATCAAAGTCGGCGTTAAATGCAGTACAAGCCAATGGATGTAACTGAATCGCTTTTCCTTCGATTAATTTTGGTTGGAAAGACTGAATTCCTAATCTATGTAAAGTAGGGGCACGGTTTAATAATACCGGATGTCCTTTCAATACATTTTCAAGAATCTCCCATATAACTGCATCTCTTCTATCAACAATTTTCTTCGCTGATTTTACAGTTTTTACTAAACCCCTTTGGATAAGTTTACGAATGATAAATGGTTTAAACAGCTCAGCTGCCATATCTTTTGGTAAACCACACTCGTGAAGTTTTAATTCTGGTCCAACAACAATTACCGAACGAGCAGAATAGTCAACACGTTTTCCTAATAAGTTTTGACGGAAACGTCCTTGTTTTCCTTTCAATGAATCAGAAAGAGATTTCAATGGACGATTAGCTTCAGTTTTAACTGCAGAAGATTTTCTAGAGTTATCAAATAAAGCATCAACCGCTTCTTGCAACATACGTTTTTCGTTACGCAAGATTACATCTGGAGCTTTGATTTCAATTAATCTTTTCAAACGGTTGTTACGAATAATAACACGACGATAAAGATCATTTAAATCGGACGTTGCGAAACGACCACCATCTAATGGAACTAACGGACGAAGATCAGGAGGAATAACAGGAATTACTTTTACAACCATCCACTCAGGACGATTTAAGATTCTTGTATTCGCATCACGGTATGATTCAACAACCTGAAGTCTTTTTAAAGCTTCCTGTTTACGTTGTTGTGAAGTTTCATTGTTCGCTTGGTGACGTAATGAATATGACAATCCATCAAGATCCAAACGACCTAACAATTCATACAAAGCATCACCACCCATTTTTGCAACGAACTTATTAGGATCACGCTCATCTAAATGTTGGTTGTCTTTTGGAAGATTGTCAAGGATATCAAGGTATTCTTCTTCCGAAAGGAAGTCAAGATAATTGATACCATCATTTACTTTGATACCGGCATTAATTACCACGTATTTTTCGTAGTAAATAATTGCTTCCAATTTTTTAGTTGGAAGACCCAATAACAATCCAATTTTATTTGGTAAAGAACGGAAATACCAGATATGTGCAACGGGCACAGTAAGCATGATATGGCCAGTACGTTCACGACGTACTTTCTTTTCAGTAACCTCAACACCGCAACGGTCGCAAATGATTCCTTTGTAACGGATTCCTTTGTATTTACCGCAACCGCATTGCCAATCTTTTACAGGACCAAATATTCTTTCGCAGAATAAACCATCTCTTTCAGGTTTAAACGTACGGTAATTAATGGTTTCTGGCTTAATAACCTCACCACTGGAACGATCCAGGATGTCTTCCGGAGAAGCTAAACTGATCGTAATTTTTGAAAAGTCTGATGCAACTTTATTTTCCTTTATCATGGTAATGATATGTAGTTAAAGGTTAATTATTCTAATGTTATTTTTAATCCAAGACCTCTTAATTCATGCAACAATACGTTGAATGATTCAGGAATACCTGGTGTAGGCATATTCTCTCCTTTTACAAGAGATTCGTATGCTTTAGCCCTTCCGATTACGTCATCTGATTTTACAGTTAACATCTCCTGAAGAATATTTGCAGCACCAAATGCTTCCAATGCCCAAACCTCCATCTCACCGAAACGTTGACCTCCAAATTGGGCCTTACCCCCCAATGGTTGTTGAGTAATTAAAGAGTATGGTCCGATTGAACGAGCATGCATTTTATCATCTACCATGTGACTTAATTTCAACATGTAGATAACTCCAACAGTCGCAGGTGTGTCAAATTGATCTCCTGTTCCACCATCATAAAGGAATGTTCTTCCTAAACGTGGCAAACCAGCTTCCGCAACTTCTGCCTGAATTTCATCCAGATCAGCACCGTCAAAAATTGGTGTAGCATATTTTCTTCCCAATTTCAATCCAGCCCATCCTAAAATGGTCTCATAAATTTGTCCAAGGTTCATCCTTGAAGGTACGCCCAACGGATTCAATACGATATCCACAGGAGTTCCATCTTCAAGATATGGCATATCCTCAGGACGAACTATTCTTGCAACAATACCTTTGTTACCGTGACGACCAGCTAATTTATCACCCACTTTCAACTTACGTTTTTTAGCGATGTAAACTTTAGCCAATTGAACGATACCTGATGGTAACTCGTCACCAACTGTAATGTTGTATTTTTTACGTTTGTAAATTCCGTATAAGTCGTTGAACTTAATAGAATAATTGTGCATCAAAATTCTGATAGATTTATTATCTACAGCTTCCTTGGTCCAATTTTCAGGATTCAAATTGATGAAATCAACTTTTTCAAAAACTTTCTTCGTGAATTTTGTTCCTTTTTTGATCACTTCCTCTTTCAGAATATTGAATACTCCGTTAGAAATTTTACCGTCAAGGATTGAAATTAATTTATCAATCATTTTATCCTTAAGGACAGCAAATTCTTTATCGTATTCTTTATCCAGAATTTCAACTTCACGTTTATCTTCTGTTTTAGCTCTACGATCTTTCATTGACTTCGAGAATAATTTCTTGTCAACTACTACTCCGTATAATGAAGGAGGTGCTTTCATAGAAGCATCTTTCACATCACCTGCTTTATCACCAAAGATGGCACGTAATAATTTTTCTTCAGGAGTTGGGTCAGACTCTCCTTTTGGAGTTATCTTACCAATAAGAATATCACCAGGAACAACTTCTGCCCCCACTCTGATAATACCATTCTCGTCAAGATCCTTAGTAGCATCTTCACTTACGTTTGGAATATCAGCGGTTAATTCTTCCAATCCCATTTTAGTATCACGAACTTCCATGATGAACTCATCAATATGAAGTGACGTGAAGATATCATCACGAACAATTTTTTCATTGATTACGATTGCATCCTCGAAGTTATAACCTTTCCAAGGCATGAAAGCAACCAACAAGTTACGTCCAATTGCAAGTTCACCACCTTTAGTTGCGAAACCTTCACAAAGAACTTGTCCTTTTTTAATTTTCTGACCTTTCTTAACGATTGGACGAAGATTGATACACGTATTTTGGTTAGTCTTTCTGAATTTGATCATTTTATAAGTGATCGTATCATCATCAAAACTTACACGTTTTTGAGCTTCATCACGGTTGTATTTGATAGTGATTTTATCAGCATCAACGTACTCAACCACTCCTTCAAATTCAGCGTTTAATAATAAGCGTGAATCGTGAGCAACTCTTTCTTCCAAACCAGTACCAACAATTGGTGCATCAGGCTGAATTAAAGGAACTGCCTGGCGCATCATGTTTGATCCCATCAATGCACGATTAGCATCATCATGCTCAAGGAATGGAATTAAAGAAGCAGCGATAGAAGCAATCTGGTTTGGCGCAACGTCGATCAATTTAATCTCTGTTGGTTCAACAACCGGGAAGTCTCCTTCGTAACGGGCCTTAATATTTTTGTCTTTGAAGTTTCCTTTGTCATCCAATGGAACATTCGATTGCGAAATTATATGGGCCTCTTCTTCTTCAGCGCTTAAATATGTAATTGGTTTATCGATATCCACCTTACCTTTTGTAACGGTACGGTATGGTGTTTCAATAAATCCAAGTCTGTTGATTTTTGCAAACACACATAAAGAAGAAATCAAACCGATGTTTGGTCCTTCAGGTGTTTCAATAGTACATAAACGACCGTAGTGAGTGTAGTGAACATCACGAACCTCAAAACCGGCTCTTTCTCTCGAAAGACCACCAGGGCCAAGGGCTGATAAACGACGTTTGTGAGTAATCTCTGCCAATGGGTTTGTTTGGTCCATGAACTGAGATAACTGATTCGTTCCAAAGAATGAATTAATAACTGAAGAAAGTGTTTTTGCGTTGATCAAATCAATTGGCGTAAACACCTCGTTATCTCTAACGTTCATTCTTTCACGAATTGTTCTTGCCATACGTGCAAGACCAACACCAAACTGGGTATATAACTGCTCACCTACTGTGCGTACACGACGATTTGACAAGTGATCGATATCATCAACAATAGCTTTAGAGTTGATCAATTGGATCAAATGCTTGATGATCGCAATGATATCCATTTTAGTTAATACACGAGTATCAGATGCAATATCCAATCCTAATTTTTTGTTGATTCTGTAACGACCAACTTCACCTAGATCGTAACGTTTATCGGAGAAGAATAATTTCTCTAATACACCACGAGCAGTTTCTTCATCAGGTGGATCAGCATTTCTTAATACACGATAGATATATTCAACCGCCTCAATTTCTGAATTAGTTGTATCTTTTTGTAAAGTATTATAGATGATAGCATAGTCAGCGGCGCTTACATCTTCCTTATGAAGAATAACTGTTTTGGCGCCAGCATCAACGATGATATCGATATGTTCATCTTCAAGGATTGTTTCCCTGTCGAGAATAATTTCATTTCTTTCAATAGAAACCACCTCTCCAGTATCCTCATCAACGAAGTCTTCAACCCAAGTTTTTAAAACCCTTGCAGCAAGTTTGCGACCAACTACTTTCTTAAGAGTAGGCTTAGAAACTTTTATTTCTTCAGCCAGATTGAAAATTTCAAGGATATCTTTATCAGATTCGTATCCAATTGCACGGAACAATGTAGTTACGGGCAATTTCTTTTTACGATCGATATAAGCGTACATAACATTGTTGATGTCTGTAGCAAATTCGATCCATGATCCTTTGAAAGGAATGATACGTGCTGAATAAAGTTTGGTTCCATTAGCATGACGGCTTTGTCCGAAGAATACACCCGGAGAACGATGAAGCTGAGAAACGATAACACGCTCAGCACCATTTATCACGAATGTTCCTTTTGGGGTCATGTAAGGAATGGTTCCTAGATACACATCTTGCACGATTGTTTCAAAATCTTCGTGTTCAGGATCTGTACAGTATAATTTTAGTTTTGCTTTTAAAGGCACACTATGGGTTAATCCCCTTTCGATACACTCTTCAATAGTGTAACGTGGTGGATCGATAAAATAGTCAAGAAACTCCAATACAAACTGATTACGTGAGTCAGTAATTGGGAAGTTCTCGCTAAAAACAGAAAAAAGACCCTCATCACTTCTATTTTCCGGAGTAGTTTCCAATTGGAAAAAATCCTTGAAGGATTGGATCTGAATTTCTAAAAAATCCGGGTAGTCAACCGGGAATTTTGACTTCGAAAAAAAGTGACGTAAACTTTTTTGCGTATTTGTTGCTGGTGTCGCGGCCATAATTTTTTTTAAAAATTAAAAATGCTTAAATAAAAACACTGATACTAAAAAGGGCTTAGACCTTAGTCCCGATTTGATCGGAAATAAGGTCTAATAAATTCCCTTTTACAAAAGGGAAACCGTTGTTGAATTATTTAACTTCAACTTCAGCTCCAGCTTCTGTTAATTGTGCTTTTATCGATTCAGCGTCTTCTTTAGAAACTCCTTCTTTTACTGGTTTTGGAGCTCCGTCAACAAGATCTTTAGCTTCTTTCAAACCTAAGCCTGTAATGTCTTTTACAACTTTTACAACGCCAAGTTTATTTCCACCAGCTGCTATTAGAATAACATCGAAGGAAGTTTTAACCTCAGCAGCTTCAGCGCCGCCTCCGCCACCACCTGCTACAACAACTGCAGCTGCAGGTTCGATTCCGTATTCATCTTTTAAAATTTTAGCTAGTTCGTTAACCTCTTTTACTGTTAGATTAACTAATGCTTCTGCTAATTCTTTAACTTCTGCCATTTTATTGAATTTATAAGGTGTTACAATTATTAATTTTTTAGTTCATCCGCCCTGGCGGATATTTTTAAGTTCCAACAATTATGCTGCTTCTTCTTTAACTTTATCTTGATTAAGTAAAGCAGAAATAACATTTCTTGCAGGAGATTGAAGTAAGCCGATGATATCGCCGATAAGTTCTTCTCTGCTCTTAATAGAAGCAAGAGTATCAAGTTGACTTGCTCCTACATAACAATCAGCATTAATATATGCTCCTTTCAAAGAAAGGTTTTTGTTTTTAGCGCTAAAATCTTTGATCAACTTAGCTGGTACATTACCAACTTCTGCAAACATTACTGCGGTAGTACCATGCAATAATTCAAACAATGGAGTAAATTCTTTACCAGACTTTTCCATTGCTTTTTTAAGCAAGGTGTTTTTAACCACTCGTAACTGAACGTTCTTATCGTAACAGTTTTTTCTGAAAGTATTTGTTGCTTCAACAGTCAAACCAGTTGTATCTGCTAAATAAACAATATTCTTTCCTTCTAAAACTGAAGTAAGATCATCAATTACCTGATTTTTTTCTTCTCTTGTCATTTCTTTCAATTAATTGATTAAACCAGGCTCTTTGTTTCAATTTTAATACCTGGGCTCATGGTTGAAGACATTGCAATACTTTTGATGTAAGTTCCTTTTGAAGATGATGGTTTTAATTTTTGGATCATTGCCAAAAACTCTTTTGCATTCTCTTCAATTTTCTTTGCATCAAAAGAAACTCTGCCAACAGTAGAATGGATAATTCCAAACTTATCAACTTTAAAGTCGATTTTACCTGCTTTTGTTTCTTCAACTGCTTTCCCTACCTCCATGGTTACAGTACCTGTTTTAGGATTCGGCATCAAGCCACGTGGACCTAATACTCTACCTAAAGCACCTACCTTACCCATAACAGACGGAGTGGTAATAATTACATCTATATCAGTCCAACCGCCTTTGATTTTCTCGATATAGTCATCCAATCCAACATGGTCGGCGCCAGCAGCTTTAGCCTCTTCCACCTTGTCAGGTGTACAAAGAACTAATACCCTTACGCTTTTACCGATCCCGTGAGGAAGCTTTACGGAACCGCGAACCATTTGGTCGGCTTTTCTTGGGTCTACACCCAATCTTACTGCTACATCAACCGAAGAATCAAACTTGACAAAAGTAATTTCTTTTACAAGTGCTGAAGCTTCAGATAGATTGTAGAATTTGTTAGCATCAACTTTGGCAACTGACGCTTTCATTTTCTTTGTTAATGTTGCCATCTTTCTTTGTTTGTTTTACGAATTTGGAAATTCTCCCTCTACTGTAATACCCATGCTACGTGCTGTTCCAGCTACCATTTTCATGGCAGACTCTATTTTGAAACAGTTGAGGTCTGACATTTTAGCATTTGCAATTTCTTTTACTTTATCCCAACCAATTGAACCAACTTTTTTACGGTTTGATTCAGCTGAACCTGATGTTAACTTAAGAGCCTCCTTTAGCATAATTGCCACCGGTGGCTGCTTAATGATAAAGTCGAATGATTTATCTGCATAAACTGTAATAACAACCGGCAATACCTTACCCTGTAAATCCTGGGTACGACCATTGAATTGTTTACAGAATTCCATAATATTTACTCCTTTCGATCCTAATGCAGGTCCGATAGGTGGTGAAGGGTTTGCTTGTCCACCTTTACATTGTAGCTTAATAAAGCCTGTAACTTCTTTTGCCATTTTACTTCTTATTTAACCGACTTGTTTTTTGATCTTGTTTTTATATTAAAAGATCTAAATTTCCGTCTTGCATTTTTAAATTAGTTAAACTTCCTTTTCTACTTGCATATAGCTAAGTTCTACCGGAGTTTTTCTTCCGAAGATCTTAACTGTAACTTTCAATTTTTTCTTTTCTTCGTTGATCTCTTCAATAACTCCACTAAAGTTGTTGAATGGACCATCGATTACTTTAACACTTTCTCCAACAATGAACGGAATATTAATCTCTTCATCTCTATCAGCCATTTCATCAACCTTACCTAAAATTCTATTCACTTCTGATTGACTTAAAGGAACCGGTGCACCACCTTTAGAACCTAACCAACCAATCACTCCTGGCACGTTATCGATAATGTGTGGAAGCTCACCTATCAATGCTGCCTCAATTAATATATATCCAGGGAAAAGCGATTTTTCTTTGCTCACTTTTTTCCCTTTTCTTATTTGGTATATTTTCTCTGTTGGAATTAAAATTTGTGACACATGTTCATCAAGCTTATTACGACGTACTTCTACCTCGATGTAAGATTTTATCTTCTTCTCCTGGCCGCTAATTGCTCTAACCACATACCATTTTTTTGTTATCTCAGCCATAAGCTCCCTTTTAGAAAAGTGATTGATAAATTAGTTTCATGCCCCAACTAAATAGAGAATCCATTCCAAAAACTACAGTAGCAATTAACAATGAAGCAACTAAAACTACTATAGCACTACCTTGTAATTCACTCCAAGTTGGCCAAGTTACTTTGTGCATCAACTCGTTGTAGCTATCTCTTATATAATTCCTAATTTTCACTGTCTTTCAGTTATAATTTTTATTACGCACAGGTGGAGAGATTCGAACTCCCATCAAAGGTTTTGGAGACCTCTATTCTACCCTTGAACTACACCTGTTTTTATAAACGGATGTATCCCGGACATAGCCAGGACACCTCCATTTACTGTTATTTTATTAAGCTGTTATATTAGTAACTTGGCCAGCACCAACGGTTCTACCACCCTCACGGATAGCGAAACGAAGACCTTTATCCATAGCTACCGGTACAATTAATTTTACAGTAATTGTAACGTTATCACCTGGCATTACCATTTCGCGACCTTCTGGAAGAGTGATCTCACCAGTTACGTCAGTCGTGCGGAAATAGAATTGAGGACGATATTTGTTATGGAAAGGAGTGTGACGACCACCTTCTTCTTTTTTCAATACATAGATCTCCGCTTGAAAATCCGTATGAGGAGTAATTGAACCTGGTTTTGCGATTACCATACCTCTACGGATGTCTTTTTTATCAACACCACGAAGTAGTAAACCTACGTTATCACCAGCTTCACCTCTATCAAGAAGTTTACGGAACATCTCAACACCTGTAATGGTTGAAGTTAATTTCTCTTCTTGCATTCCAAGGATCTCCACAGTTTCACCTACATTGATAACTCCAGTTTCAATACGACCTGTAGCAACAGTACCACGACCAGTAATTGAGAACACGTCTTCAACTGGCATCAAGAATGGTTTCTCGATATCACGTGGAGGAAGTGGAATATAGTCATCTACAGTTTGCATTAAAGCTTTTACCGTATCAACCCATTTTGCTTCTCCGTTCAATGCACCAAGTGCAGAACCTTGAGTGATTGGAGTAGCGTTACCATCAAATTTATAGAAAGTTAAAAGCTCACGAATTTCCATTTCAACAAGCTCTAACATCTCAGGATCGTCAACCATATCCACTTTATTCATGAATACTACTAAACAAGGAACACCTACCTGACGAGCAAGAAGGATGTGTTCACGTGTTTGTGGCATAGGACCATCAGTAGCAGCAACTACGAGAATGGCTCCGTCCATTTGAGCAGCACCTGTAACCATGTTTTTCACATAATCAGCGTGACCTGGACAGTCAACGTGAGCATAGTGACGATTAACTGTTTCATATTCAACGTGGGAAGTATTAATTGTAATACCTCTTTCTTTTTCTTCTGGTGCGTTGTCAATCGAATCAAAAGATCTGATTGTAGCCATACCATCAGCTGCTAATACGTTTGTTATAGCTGCTGTTAAAGTAGTTTTACCGTGGTCAACGTGACCAATTGTACCGATGTTAACGTGTGGTTTACTCCGTACGAAATTCTCTTTTGCCATTGTTGTACAGTTTTAAATAATTGAATTGTAAAAGTTTATAATTGTTTATTGTTTATTCTTAAAAATATTCCAGAGCCAACTACGAGAATCGAACTCGTGACCTCATCCCTACCAAGGATGCGCTCTACCAGCTGAGCTAAGTCGGCTAATTTTTTTAATCTCACCAGCCTGGTGTTGCATTCCTTGCTCTACTTCCTTGAAGGTTTTTTAGAGCGGGAGACGAGACTCGAACTCGCGACATTTAGCTTGGAAGGCTAAAGCTCTACCAACTGAGCTACTCCCGCTTTTAATAATCCTATTAGGCGTTTAAATAACCAAGTGGGGAGTGATGGATTCGAACCATCGAAGTCGAAACAACAGATTTACAGTCTGTCCCATTTGGCCACTCTGGTAACTCCCCAATCCTTCAAATAAAGTAGAGCCGGCGAGGGGGTTCGAACCCGCGACCTGCTGATTACAAATCAGCTGCTCTACCAGCTGAGCTACACCGGCTTATCTATTTTTTTTCTATTAATTCCAATGAACTTCTCCCTACAAAAGGGCTGCAAATGTATAAAACATTTGTTGCATAACAAAACATGTGTGCAAAATTCTTGAAAATAATTAAGGAAACTGGATCTTTTTGGCCAATTATTTGATGAGAGGTGATGCTTTAGTGGGTAGTATGTTTGCCTTTATATTTGTCAACCTGCTTTTTTAGGGCAGCCAATGAAGCATCTGTGGCTTTTTCGAAAGAATTCATCGTTTTTTTCGCAAATAACTCATTACCAGGTACTTTAACTATAATCTCGCTGGTTTTGTTACCTGTTTCATGGTTGTTCTCTAGCTTTAAATTTACGTCAACACTAACTATATGGTCGTATAGGTGGTACAGTTTTTCAACTCTTTTTTTGGTAAGTGCAATTAATTTTTGCTCCGCATTAAAATTCACATCATTTATCTGAATATCCATAGTTGCTTAATTTAAGGGGTTACTAAATACTTCATTAACGTTACGGAGTAATAAAGTTACATTATAGACCCAGTTTTTCAAAGTAATTTCAAACTTTTTTAGGGCGTGCCCCTTTAAAAAGACTTAATTCTTTAGAAATTAGGCTGAAAGGTTTTAAACAGTCCAAAGAAGTCTATTTTAAACTCAACTCCTCTCCTTTTTTTTAGAGGGTCGGGGTTTTCGCAATACTCTTCGCCCTTGCCCTTTCAGGTCAAGAGGTTCCGGGGTGCATACTTCAACCCCTCATGCAAACGAAAGCGGCCCGGGCTAAAGCGGCATCCTTTTTATGGTTTTGCTATAAATATTATTCCAGGCTCGTTGTAGCGTTGGGTGATCGCCCAATGCTACAAGCGTTATCCAAAAGTTCTTTTCAGTAAAACCCTAAAAAAATATAGCGGAACACCGTCAGCCGCGGCGGAAAGCCGCCACGAAGCTCCTGACCGTAGCGTCAGACAAAAATAAACAATTTGCCTTAGAATCACGAAAATCTAACCCATTTACGCATCACCCTTTCGGATGCGCCTTCTTATGAATACTCTTTAGTTTTTCAAAACTATTATGAGTATAAACCTGAGTTGCGGCTAAACTGCTGTGACCTAAAATTTCTTTAATTCCATTTATATCAGCACCGTTATTCAACATATGTGTTGCGAATGTATGTCGCAAAATATGTGGACTCTTTTTGCTTACTGTGGTTACCGATTGCAAATGTTTATTTACGATGGTGTACACCTGTTTGGGCTGAAGTGGCAGTCCTTTTTTATTTACAAAAAGAACTTCAGATTCCGATGCATAATCCTGCTCTGCCCGTATAGAAATATATTGTTTAATCACGGTCATTAAAACCGGAATGGCCGGAATCAACCGTTCCTTATTTCTTTTTCCCAAAACTTTTATTGTGCCTTGATAGAAATCAATATCGTTTAATTTTAAACCTATCAATTCTGCTTTTCGCATCCCTGTGAAATAAAACAATTCAAGAATCATTTTATCCCGTTGTCCTTCGAAATCCTTAGGAAATTGAAGATTATCAAACAAGGTATTCATTTGCGATTCGGGCACAAAAACGGGTGTACGCTTTGGAATCCTAGGACCCTGAATTCCGTAGACGGGATTGGCCTTAATAACCTCTCTTTTTAAAAGAAACTTATAATACGATCTAAGGGTAGAGATTTTGCGATTAACTGATTTAGGTGTAATCTTTTCGTTCATTAGATGAACGATCCAGCTTCGAATTACCTGATAGTTCACATGATCAATATCTTCGAGTTGGTATTGTAAACGACAAAAGACCTGAAATTGCTCCAGGTCTTTTGAATAAGATTGTATAGTATGCGTTGAATAACGCTTTTCAAGCTGTATAAAATTGATGAAAGGTTGTATGTTCAAAGTTTGATGTTCAAAGAGTTTAAAGTTAGAACTTTAAACATTAAACGTTCAACTTTTAGCCATATTATAACTGCCCTTCTTCTCTGCGAAGTCCTTCGATATAAGCAGCTTTAGTAATCTGGTCTCTACGACGTACAGATTTCTTCGTAAATGCAGCACGTGAACGTAGTTCACGAACAACACCAGTTTTTTCGAATTTCTTCTTATACTTCTTTAGAGCTTTCTCGATGCTTTCACCTTCTTTAATCGGTACTAATAACATAGTTTCTATTTTGTTGTTTTATAAAACGGATGGCAAAGTTAATCAAACACCTGTAAAATCCAAAACTCTAACCTATAAAAATTGGGTTCTGTAGATTTTTGCCCTATATTTGCGATCTGTAGTCAATAAAAAGAGGTCCCGTAGCTTAATTGGATAGAGCACCTGACTACGGATCAGGAGGTTAGGGGTTCGACTCCCTTCGGGATCACAACATGGCCGGATTATATAAGTCCGGCTTTTTTTGTCCTACCTTCTTTAAGATTTGATGAATCTTTTCAAAAACTTTATTACCTATATTCGAGCCATTAAATTGTAGCTCATGAAAAGAATAATGTTACTTGGTTCAGGCGAACTAGGCAAAGAATTTGTGATCGCAGTAAAAAGGTTAGGTGAATATGTAATTGCAGTTGATTCTTACGAAGGGGCTCCCGCAATGCAGGTGGCGGATCAGTACGAAGTAATTAATATGCTCGATGGTAATGCACTCGATGAAATTGTAAAAAAGCACCAACCAGATATCATCGTCCCGGAAATTGAGGCCATAAGAACAGAACGTTTTTATGATTATGAAAAGCAGGGAATACAAGTAGTCCCAAGCGCCAAGGCTGCAAACTTTACAATGAACCGAAAAGCAATTAGGGATCTTGCGTCTAACGAATTAGGTGTTAAAACCGCCCATTACAGATATGCAACCTCTCTTTCTGAACTGCGCGAATCAGTTAGTGAAGTTGGACTACCTTGCGTGGTTAAACCATTAATGAGTAGTAGTGGAAAAGGTCAATCAGTTATAAAAACAGAAGCCGATATTGAAAAGTCGTGGAGCTATGCTGTGGAAGGAAGTCGGGGAGATATTATGGAAGTAATAGTAGAGGAATTTATTAGTTTTCATACAGAAATTACTCTTCTTACGGTTACTCAAAAAAACGGCCCCACCTTATTTTGTGAACCCATAGGTCATCGTCAGGAAAGAGGAGATTACCAGGAAAGCTGGCAACCACAATTTGTTACCGCCGAGCATTTAAAAGAGGCTGAAAATATGGCCTCCAAAGTTACTGAGGCTTTAACTGGGAACGGAATTTGGGGTGTGGAATTTTTTCTTGGTGACGATGGAGTATATTTTTCCGAACTATCCCCTCGTCCGCATGATACCGGAATGGTTACCCTAGCCGGAACACAAAACCTAAATGAATTTGAATTACATGCACGTGCCGTTTTAGGACTTCCAATAGCCGAAGTAATTCTTGAAAAAATAGGTGCCAGCGCAGTTGTGTTAGCTAATAAGGATGGGGAAAATCCAACATATACCGGTATAGAAAAAGCATTAGAGAATAAAGGAACCGATATTAGAATCTTTGGAAAACCCACCACTCGTCCTTATAGGCGAATGGCTGTTGTTTTAACCTATGGCGAATTAGATGAAGATGTATTAGGTATAAAAAACAAGGCCATTGATATTGCAAAGGGAATTAACGTTATTACTGAATAACCAGGAGTGAATCCAACCAAAACATTTATCATTGCATTTATAGCGATACTGGCTGTATATATATGTGGTTTACCCATCGACATTATGGAAATTGATGCTGCACAGTATGCCACCATCAGTTATGAAATGTTTGAAAGTGGAGACTATTTTCAATTGTATTGCAGAGGTTACGATTATTTAGATAAGCCCCCTCTCCTATTTTGGGTGAACCAAATCTTCTTCTATATTTTTGGGGTGCATGACTGGAGTTTTAAATTAGCCAATTTAATATTTATAATTATTGGAATATATTCTACTTACGAATTAGGAAAATTTCTTTATGGGAGATATGCTGGGTTTTTATCAGCAATTATATTGGCTACTACCCAAGCTTGGTTTTTAATTTCGCAAGACGTAAAAACAGACGGAATTTTAGCTTCCACCATCATCTTCTCGGTTCTGCAATGGAAATTATTTACGTTCGACAAAAAATGGTCGCATTTGATATTAATGGCCGTTGGGATTTCCCTTTCTATGCTCACAAAAGGTCCGATTGGAATTATGATCCCCATAATTGTTATGGGTAGCGAATTACTCGTGAATAAAAATTGGAAGATGATTTTCAATTGGAAATATATCATCGTTCTGGTAATTATTGCTGCCGCATTATCACCTATGCTATATGGATTGTATCAACAGTACGATATGCATCCGGGAAAAGAAGTAACAGGTGGACAAGTTGTAGATTCTGGAATTAAATTTTATTTCTGGACGCAAAGCTTTGGAAGAATTACTGGAACCAGTGTTTGGAATAATAAAAGTTCCGTATTTTATTTCTTACCGGAAATTGCTTGGGCATTCTTACCCTGGATCGTATTTCTTATTCAAGCCATTATATTTGCATTTGCAGATGGATTCAAAAAGAATGTAATTCCACTGGCAGGCTTTTTTCTACCGCTGATTGCCTTGTCTTTAAGTCATTACAAACTTTCTCACTATATATTCGTTTGCTTTCCATTTATGGCAATGATGGTCGGAAATTATTTAAGCACCAATCGTGTAAGTCTTCCGTCAAGATTATTGACATATCTTGTACAAATTGTTCTTTTCGCCGGAATTATTTTTCTTGGATATGCATTTAATATAAGTTGGGGAATAACTTTTGGAATAGCCATTACAATTCTACTTGTATTGATTGGAGTATATAAAAAATCTCCCATAAAAATATTCGCAAGTACCTTGGTAATTGGAGTGGGGCTCAATCTTTTTCTTAACCTATTTATTTATCCTTCACTATTATCTTATCAGGCTTCAAGTATGGCTGGCAAAGAATACAATATGCGGGAACCCAAAAAAGAAAATCCATTGATAGAAATAAATACTTGGTCGTTTGGTCTGGAATTTTATGCAGGCACAAAAGTGAGTAATTATGGTAAAGTTGAAGATTTCGGAATGGGAGAAAAAGGAGGAACCTACTGGCTTCACCTTTCAAAACAAGCTTATGAAGAGTTAACAACCACAAATCTTCAGATACTTGAAACCATCGAACTCAAGAATTATCCAGTTACCCGACTTAAAATAGAATTTTTATTGCCGGATAAGAGGGGGTCAACCATTTCAAAAACTTATCTTGTTAAAGTAATTTTACCTAACAATTGGAAATCCTAACCAACATATTGCCCTTTTTATACTTCGCAATCATCTGCTATTTTTTGTGGAAAAAAAATCCATTGAAAAAATTTGATATCAAACCGTCTTGGACCATCAGTATTTTTTCTTTAAAAGTATTAGCCGGTTTAGTCGTTTACATTATTTACACTTATGTATATGTAGAAAGAAGTACAGCCGATACTTTTCGATTTTTTGATGATGCCAAAGTGATGCATCAGGCACTTTTTGAAGAACCTGGAACATATTTAAAAATGTTGTTCGGGTTTGATACGAATGATCCCGCATTAGAAAAATACATTGTAAGAATGTTTAACTGGGATAAAGAATATAATTACTTCCTGTATAATGACAGCAGAACCATGCTTCGATTTAATGCGGTATGCATGTTATTCTCATTCGGAAATTATCATGTACATACCATTTTCATGAGTTTGTTTTCGTTTATGGGTGGATTTTATTTATTCAAGGCTTTTTATCCATTTCTTAAAGACAAGAAATATATTTTGCTCATTGCAATTTTTTGTATTCCAAGTGTGATATTCTACTCATCGGGCGTTTTAAAAGAAGGTGTTTTAATGGCTGGGTTAGGACTTTTTTTTTATGCAACTTTCAAACTGAAAAACTCTGTAAGGAAACCGAAGTATTGGATCCTGTTTATTCTCGGTATCCTCATTCTACTCGTCATGAAAATTTATGTGTTGATCTGTTTGGTTCCTGCTTTGGTTTACTTTATTAGTTCAAGATGGATTTTTGCTAAACGCCCAATTGTTTGGTTTGCTATTTTTCATGTACTTGTTTTTGCGGGTTTGTATATAATTTCTGTTGCATGGCCCGAAAAAGATATCTTCTACATGCTCTATAAAAAGAAGGACGATTTTTCGAATGTTGCCATGCAATATGAGGCCGGTTCGTTTATAAGAACTCCAGATCTATTACCTCACCCATTAAGCTTCCTGCTCTATATTCCTTTTGCCATTTATACTGTTTTAATGCGACCATACTTTTGGGAACAAGGGTCAGCATTGGTGAAAATAGCTGGTCTCGAAAATCTAATACTACTTCTTTGTATGATGATTCCTTTTTTTACTTTCAAAAAAAGAAGTCTGGAAGAAAAAAGAATCACCAATTTCCTGATTATTTTTATTTTTTACCTGTATATCCTTATCGGATTCACCACACCAGTATTAGGAGCTCTGTCCCGATACAAAGTTCCCGCATTACCATTCGTTCTTATTATTTGCTTACTATATATTGACCCTGTTCGTTTAAAAAAATTCATTCCCTATAAAAAACTATAACCTTGAAAAAGATCGCATTAATTACCGGTGCTACTTCTGGGATCGGACTCGCAACTGCAAAACTGCTTGCAAAAAATAATTTTGACTTAATTATCACTGGTAGAAGAGCCGACAGATTAGAAGAGGTAAAAAATGAACTCGCCAAAGAAACCGATGTTCTTACTTTAAATTTTGATGTAAGAAATAAAGAAGATGTCTTTAAAGCCATCGATTCTCTATCCGGCAAATGGAAAAACATTGATGCACTTATTAATAATGCAGGATTGGCGGTTGGACTTGGCCCGGTTCATGAAGGTGTAATTGATGATTGGGATAGAATGATCGATACAAATTTAAAAGGGGTATTATATATGTTAAAAGCAGTAAGCCCGTTGATGATAAAAAATAATAGCGGGCACATCATCAACATTAGTTCCATTGCAGCAAAAGAAATTTATATGAATGGAAATGTTTATTGTGGTACAAAACATGCTTTAGATAGCATTACAGGTTCTGTTAGAATGGAATTGTTACCCCATCATATCCGAGTTACTTCAATCAACCCCGGAATGGTTGAAACAGAATTTTCATTGGTCCGCTATAAAGGAGATTCGGAAAAGGCCAACAACGTTTATAAAAATGTTGATCCTTTAAAAGGCGAAGATGTTGCCGATGTAATCTTATATTGCCTAAAATGTCCTCCACACATGAATCTTCATGAAGTAGTGGTAATGCCAAGTGCACAGGCGAGTGTTAGAATGGTAAGAAAGAAAGACGGGACAATATAAAGGTTCAAGGCTAAAAGTTTAAACTTTTCCTAATAAATGTTCATTCTGCAATGAACTTCTTCGGTATAGGAAATTGACTTTGGATCAGCAATCATTATTTCCAATCTAAAATAAGACCGGCGAAGATAAGAAGCAGAGTTCTGTAAACTAATTTCGTCAGTAAGATCTACCGACTCGGTTATACCATCGGTCGTAGAAAATTCAATAACCAGGGGGACATTCGGAGAAATATTAATTACTTTAATATCTTCATCAGGCTTGATGGTAATAAAACCGGTAGTAGGTTTCTCTCTTGTAAGTTTGAAAAATTTCATTGATATTCTCTCGTCTTTTTCTTTCAAAGTCAAATTTAATGTTTCTTTAACTGGTTCTCAACATTAAAGTGTTTAAATTAGTACTAGAAATCTGTAAGAGGAACCTAAAAACAGGTTTAGTACCACGGTTCGTCCAAGAGATTTTTCGATCTTTTTAAACCTCCCTAATAGTTTTTTTTTAGTCCCCTTCCCTAAATGTATGTTACGGCTCTGATGTTAGCCGATAAATAAGCATTACTTAACCACTAGACGGGAACACTATGATTGATCAGGAAATTTTAATCGTGCAGCATACCTGGTTGGATGTTGCCAAAAAAGAGGGACCCAATTTCGGAGAACTTTTTTACACAAGATTGTTTGAACTCTCTCCTCAGCTTGAAATGCATCTTAAAACTGATCTTGCCAGCTACAGCAAAAAATTGATCAGTGTTCTTGACTATCTCATCGAAAAACTTGATAATATTAGTGTAATTCATGAAGCCCGGGTTTTGGGGAAAAAATATGCTCATTATGGAATTAAACCCGAAGACTATGGCAGTATAAAAGAAGCATTTTTCTGGGCACTTAAAAAGAAATTGGCCGATAAATGGACCCCCACAGTTATGGTTTCTTGGATTTGGTTCTATTCAACACTTAGCTGCATTATGAAAGATGCAGGAACAGAAAAGCCGGTTTAAGGATTTTTTGTACATTTAACCTTAACCAAATCATTCGTGTCATGAAACAACTTTCACTATTCTCCATGGCTTGCCTTATGTTTATTTCTGTTGCATTTAGTCAACCTGCTACTTTTAATTCAAGAGGAGTTGGTGGCGGAGGTGCACTATTTTCACCCAGTTTTAATCCATCAAATCCCCAGGAGTTTTATATTTCCTGCGATATGAGTGAACTATTTCACACAACCAATTCGGGAGGAAGTTTTGATCAAGTGCATTTCGAAGAATTTACCGGAGGACATAATTCAAAAGTAAACTTCACCAGTACTTCAGGACTATTATATTCTATTAGTTATATAGGCGATATTGGAACTCCCGTAAAAAGTACAGATAATGGTGCTACCTGGAATCCTCTTTCGGGTAATCCTGATGTGTATGAAGATGTCTATACCATTCATACCGATTATGCAAATCCACTAAGAGTAATCATCTCTCAATACGGATATGTATTTTTTTCGAATGACGGAGGAAATAATTTCGCCAATATTCACACTGCATTAGACAATGGCGCTGGGAATGTTGTAGGTGGAGTATTTTTTGACAATAATAATATTTACATAGGTACAAACGACGGTGTTTTGGTTTCAACAAATGCAGGAGCAATCTGGAACATTGCTCCATTAACAGGAATTCCTGCATCAGATAGAATCTGGAGTTTTTGTGGTGCAAAATCTGGAGGAACAACCCGATTTTTTTGTTTGACCGGAGATGCGGGTGATATTTATGTTGGTTTACAAGGATCAGACTACTGGGATTTTATGGATGGAGTTTATAGTTGTGATTATGGTTCTACAAATTGGACAGCAGCCATGACAGGATTAACCCCAGGAACTGATTTTCCTATGTTCATTGATATGGCTGAAAATAATATTGACATTGTTTGGTGTGGAGGAAGTAATGATGCGGGTGAACCTACTATGTATAAAACTACAAATGCCGGTACAAGCTGGACAAATACTTTTATCACAAACAACAATCAGAATGTAACAACAGGATGGAGTGGTGATGGTGGCGACAGAGGTTGGGGCTATGGAGAATGTGCTTTCGGAATTGATGTTTGCGCAACAAACCCCAATTATGCCATGCTTGGGGATTTTGGTTTTCCACATTTTACTTCTGATGGAGGAGCTACCTGGCATCAGGCGTATGTTGATGTAGCCGACGAACATGCTGTAAATACTAATACACCTCCGCAAGACTATTATCATTCCGTTGGAATTGAAAATACAACCTGCTGGCAAGTGCATTGGGCCAGTGCAACCAATATGTGGGCATGTTATTCTGATATTCGCGGATGCAGATCAACCGACGGTGGTGATATGTGGTCGTTTGATTATACAGGAACAACTGCCAACTCAAGTTATAGAGTAGTTGAACACAGCAATGGAAATTTATTTGCAGGAACATCAACCATTCATGATATGTATCAAAGTACAAGATTGGCTGATGATCCACTTGATAATGCAGATTCGGAAGGGAAAATTATTTATTCTACTAATGATGGTGCAACATGGCAATTGGTTCATAATTTAGGGCATCCTGTTTTTTGGATTGCACTTGATCCAAATAATACCAATCGTGCCTATGCTTCTGTAGTAAGTTCATCTGCTGGTGGAATTTATGTTTGTAACGATTTAAATAATTTGGGAACTTCTGTTTGGACATTATTATCTGCTGCTCCAAGAACCGAAGGACATCCTGCTTCTTTGTTTGTTTTAAATGATGGAAGATTAGTAGCAACATATTCAGGTCATCGTGATCCTGGATTTACTGCAAGCGCCGGTGTCTTCATTTATAATCCTGTAGGAACTTCGTGGACCGATGTATCTGATCCGGGAATGCTGTACTGGACCAAAGATATAGTTGTGGACCCAAATGATGCATCACAAAACACCTGGTACGTTTCTGTGTTCAGCGGCTGGGGTGGTGCTCCAAATGGATTAGGAGGCTTGTATAAAACCACGAATCAAGGAACGAACTGGACTAGTTTAACCGCAACTACATTAGATCGTGTTACTTCATGCACGTTTAATCCTAACAACGCAAATGAAATTTATGTAACAACGGAGGTTCAAGGCTTATGGATCAGTAGTGACATCAATGCGGTAACACCAACATTTTCACAAGTTACGAGTTATCCATTCCGTCAACCCGAAAGAGTTTTCTTTAATCCGTTTGATAACAACGAAGTTTGGGTAACCAGTTTTGGAAATGGAATGAAAGTAGGATTGTTAAACAATCCATCGGGCATTGCCGATTTCTCTGAGTCTGTTTTTAAAATTTACCCAAACCCAGCTAATCAATTTGTAAATGTTCAATATAACGGAAATGAAAATATTCGTGTTGAATTATTGGACATCAATGGAAAGGTGATCAATACGTATCTTTTAAAAACGGGAAATAATTCTATTGATGTTTCTACTGTTGCCAATGGAGTTTATTCTTTGGGAGTAAATGGGAAGTATGAGAAAATATTGGTGGCACATTAGTCCATCGATTAAGAACAAACAAATTTAACCACAGAGAGCACAAAGTTTTCACAGAGGTCACAGAGTATAGATACTTGGTGACCTCTGTGTAAAAATTGCGTGTCCTTTGTGGTTAAAAGTTTAGCGGATAAGTTGTCTATGATTTTCTATACAAACTCAAATTGAATCATTTTTTCTTAAAACTACAGAACAAAAAATTCTGTGTAGTATTAAACGGAGTGGTATGATCCTCAGTAATACATCTTAGTTTTTCGAAACTATTTTCAAACTGAGCAAACATACTCTTCTCATCATACTGTTTAATTTCAAGTCCACTGCACTTCAGTGGTCCGTTCGTTGAAAATGTTCCTATAGCGAGATAACCGTTTACAAATTGTGATGCAATACTTGTGTATTTTGAAATTTGTTCATCCGTGGTTAAGAAATGAAAGGCTGCTCTGTCATGCCAGAGATCGTATGAAGTAGTTGGCTGGAATTCAGTAATATCGCATGCTATCCAATTTACTTTTTGAGCTTTATCTCCCAGACGAAGTTTTGCACGTTCGAGTGCTTTCTCCGAAATATCGAGGACAGTTATGTTTTCATAACCCCCTTCTAATAAAAAATCAACTAGTTTACTATCTCCTCCTCCAACATCTATGATGCTTGCCGTTTTATCTAACCCAAACCATCGGATAAAGTCTAACGAAGTTTGCGGAACTTCCTGTGTCCAACTTACTTGTTCGGGTGTTTTGGTTTCATAAACATTTTCCCAGTGATTTTTATTTGTGGTGCTCATTTCTACTTTTTCTTAGGTTAAACAGATTCACCAAAGGTCAATAAATTACTATCAGGATCCAATAACGAAAATTCTTTTTGTCCCCAGGGTTTGATTTTTAAATAGCCGCTCGGATGAATAGTTGCATTGTTATCTAAGAAAGATTGATAAAGTTGATCAATATTACTACATCGAATATAAACCTGGCCATAGTTTTCTTTTGGGTTGAGTTCTTTAAATTCAAAGAAGTGAATTTCAATATTATCTTTTCCTACCATCAAATATCCATCATAATCGCCGACACCAAGATCCTTGAATCCAAGTTGACCAATATAATAATCCCATCTAACAGATTTGTTACGCATGGGAAGTTTTGGATTGATGGATGTTAGCATCGATTTGTTTACTAATATTTTATCAATTTATGCGAACTATTATTGTTGCCAATAGTAATTGTATAAAATCCGGTGGGTAAAGAAGATACATTTATTTCCTTTTGATTCTCCAAAAGATTGCCTTGAAGTACTAAACTACCAATGGAGTTATAAATCGAATACAATCCAACGGGTAATTGATTCTGAGATACAATATTAATTATTGAATTTGAAGGATTAGGGAAAATTGTAAAAGGATTTGAATTTTCAGAAGGTGATGTAATTCCAATTGACGAAGTAGTATTAATTATTTTCCATGAGTTGTTAGTAGATATTCCACACATATACCAAAGTGCATTGTTATAAACTGAAGTAGATTGTGCATGACGGGTTCCTGCGGGCCAATTTCCAGTTGTGCTTTTTAGTTCATTCCAAATAATTCCATCCTCAGAATACCAAACATCATTTACTTCATTCGCCGTAGCCATTCCTGCAACAACCCAAAGTTTGTTATCAAACCAGGCAGTGGTGTGCCAATATCTCCCTGCCCATGGAGCTGCCTCATTCACAAGAGTCCAATTAATTCCATCGTTCGTTTTCCATACTTCATTAAAAGATCTTCTATCCGACTCATTTGAACCTCCTAACATCCAAATTTGTCCTGAATCATCCACACAGGAATTTATTTGCATTCCACGTCCCGACCATGGAGCATCCGGTAATTGAGTCCACGAAATACCATCTGGGCTTTCCCATACTTCGTTTAATCCACCACCACCACATTCCTCTCCTCCAAACATGAATAATTTATCGTTAGCAAATGCATAGTTTGAATTATTTCGTTTTGCAAATGCGGGAATAGTGTCTACCAGCAAATTCCATGTAACTCCATCAGCAGTTTTCCATACATCAGTTAAACATCCAGACTGGGGATCACCACCAATAACGTACATATTTACACTATCAGTTATCCATGCTGAACAATGACGTGCAGGCCATGGTGCATTTCCTTCAAAACTCCAATTTGCACCATCATAAGAACTCCACACTTCATTCTGAGTATTATTGGGTGGATTATTAGGAGGATCCCATCCGCCCAATAACCATAATTTGTTTTGAAAATTAAGTAGACCCGATCCATCTCTGGACGTAAATGGTAAACTGTTTTGAACTTCAACCCAATTATAAGGAGAAATTGCAAATATTCCCGAGGTTTGAACAATGTTTGTATCTGAAACATCCGTGACTTTAAATTCAATTAAAGTTCCAGTAGGATAGGCGGACAAATTAAAATAAAATGCATTTTCATAAGCCATGTGTGAATGTGGTAAATAAATTTGCCAGCTCCCATTGTTAATACTCATTTCTACGTTGATTGAATCACTTAAAACAAAATCGTTATACTCCCAATAAATAAGTGGATTTGAATTTTGCACATACGCATCAGTTGTTTTAGGAGATATAAATTTAATCGGATTATTTTCGAACCATAATAAATCAATTTCTGTCGGTGATAAAGCCTTATTATATAAACGCAAGTCATCAATGCTTCCTTTGAACCGGTATGGAGATGCACTAAAAATAAAATTCGTAAGATCGCCTAATACCCCACCAAATGTATTATCAAGACTAAGTGTATATGGAACATGATTTCTATATATCGCAAACGTATCACCGGTTCGTTCAAGTAAAAAATGACACCAATCACCTTTAGTGAAAAATCCGGGGCCCCCCTCGGCCACAGAATTTGTACCAAAACCAGAACCATTCCAATAAACAAAAGTTTGATACCAGCTTTGCTTTAAAAATTCCAGATAAAATGAATTGTGACTATTTAATTGAATTTCGAAATTAGAAGTTGTATCGTTTGAAAACTGCTTCGATGAAAACAGATTCATTACATCGGACGAATTCGTTTTATACCAAAAGGAAATGGTAAAATCATTCTGAGTTGGACCAAACTCATTAACGGGAATGACCAGAGAATCAGTTACACCATTAAAAGAATAAGCATTGCCCAATTGACCAAATCTATCGGTAGAATAAGAACCAGATGCAGAAACAATATGATTCGAATTACCCGAAAGATCGTTCAAATTATTATTGAACTCATAATGTGCTTTTAAACTATCCGTGGGTATTTGAGCATGTAGCGAAATACTGAATATTATACTAATAAGTACAAATGTTCTTTTCATTAGATTTGAAATTAATATTTTTTTAAAACAAAGTATATTCTCCATTTAATCTTCGATTTAATACAACCTCACTTTATACTTCTCTGCCATTTTTCTGATCTGTTCCTCAGGAATTTCGTGAATATTACTACCATCATGATGTTTTTCTACTGTAACCACGAAAACAGAATAATTATTTTCAGCCGCCATTTTAAAATATGGTTCTATTTCCCAATCGATGGTAAATGTATTTGCAACAAATACTTTTTCAATATTTTCATGAATAGCCTTTAATGTATTTGCTTCGCAATTTTTATATGCCAGATGATTCTTTTCGAATTCAAAATTATACATGCCATTCTCTGTAAAATAATCATCTACCGAAAAAACAGGATACTTCCCATTTTCACTGAGTGTTTTAGCAAGGGTAGATTTTCCGCTACCCGGAAGACCACGAAGAAGTATGAGGCATTTAGTTTCCAATGATTCTATTTCCCTTTTAATGTAGTATCAATTAAACCCATTTGAACTTTTGCATCAATGTCGGATAATTTATTGATGTATAAACAACCTCCTCCAGTTTTATGTTTACCCAACTTTTCCAGAGCTTTTTCATGTTTACTCATATCCATCAAATAAACCGTAATATTAGCTTTTCGAGGAGAAAAACCGATCACCATCCAATCTACTTCTCTTCCTGTTGCCGGACTTTTATATCTTTTATTCCCAAAACCAATAATCGAACTTCCCCACATAACAGGCTCTTCTCCGGTTGCCTTTTTCATCATTTCCAAAATGGAAAAACTATCCTTCCGATTTTGTTCGTTATCCACCTTATTAATGAAATCTTCTGGACTTACCTTGGTAGGTACCGTTTTTATTACTGCAAGTTTTGATTTTACAGGTTTCCCTTTTGCGGCAGGTTTTGTGGGTTTTGTTTTTACAGGTTTTTTTACGGCCATGGGAAATGATTTTTAAATTGGTTTCATAAATATCGGAATTTAATTCATATTTCAATATTCGTTTGCTGTAAGTTCATTCATAAAATGTCGACCACAGGTAGATGCTACAGGAGTGTGTCTTTTATGCTCCAATTGGTTTGGCTGGTACTCTTTGATTATTCATTTGAGTTGAAGTGTTTGTCAATATTATTGCTCAATATCAATATCGTACTTGTTTAAAAGACCGGAAATACCTAAAATTGAAAACTTCGCTTTTTTTATTCTGTTAAATTCAAGATCAATGCTATAATTATAAGAAGTCCGAAAGTCGGCTTTTTCGATATTCGTATTGCGAAAGGTTGCTCTGGTAAGGTCACAATTTTCAAATATAGCTGCGGTTAAGTCACATTCTGAAAAGTCAGTTTCATGTAACTGTGAAATTTTGAAAACTGTTTTTTTTATTTTGGTTCCATAAAACGAAGAATGGTTGAGCCGGCAACCTTCAAATGAAAAAATGAGTCCGAATTCTTTACAATAGTCAAACCGGAGTCCTAACATTTTGCAGTCTTTAAATTTTATGTTTTGAAATAACGTCTGGTTTAGTTTTACTAAACTTAAATTACATCCATTGAACTCGCAATCGGTAAACTGGAATTCGGAAAAGTCGTTCTCTGCAAAATCACAATTATTGAAACGGCACTTCTCATATTCGCCTTTTGTCAATGGATTTTCGACTACATCGTTGCTCTCGAAAGTTTTATCTTGTGTATAATTTTCCTGCATTTTATAAAAACATTAATTCATATTAAAATTCACGAATGGCACGAACCGAAACCGAATTACCCATTGGGGTCCAATCAGAAACACCTTGATCCATTTTAAAAAACCAGGCATAATCATATCCTTTTTCATCTGTTTCACTATTAGTATAAATATACTGGGATGAACTCCAATAATATTCCCCCTCAAAACATATTGACGCAATTGAACTACATAACTTGTTCAATTTTAAATTAAGATACAGCATATGTAATTCATCTATTAAAGGTAGACGCCCACCAGTAAATATCTGTCCTTCTTTGCTATGATTCTTTCCTTCCTTTACTACCAATAGTGCATCGTTCCAGTTACAAGAGTTTGACTGATCTACAGTTTCCACAATCAAACCGTGTAAACCATCTTCCGTAACTACAAAAACAATTCCTCCTCCATATACCTCTCCAATTTTATGTATTTGTGCTTCTAATAAGAAGCAATCTAAAAAAAAGACAGGTCAATAAAAATACATTTTTCATCATTTTTAAATTTAAGTAATTCTTAAAATCTATACACTTGTTGCCACTACATTTCTTCCCAATGTTTTAAACCTTACTCCGTTTTCCTGCTCAACGGTAATGGTTATATGTCCTGTTTTGCTCGTATTTAAATCCTGAACGACACCCGATTTTCCAATATGAGTTCCTTTGATCACTTTGCATTAATCGCCGTTTTTTAAGTTCTCAATATTTTTGGTTTTCATGAATTCTGTTGGCTATAAGTTAAACTATCTATTAAGTAGTATTCGTAACCTTTCTTAATCTCTGCTTTGTCCAAATTGGACAGTATTTTCTGTTGTACCTAAAATATGATTCTTCCTACAATCAAAACAAACCTTGGCCAAACCGACAATTTTCTTTTTCTTTCTGAATATGATAATATCGTTATACTCAGGTATGCATGCTGCATGGGTGTAAAGGGTAAATAGTTATTTTTGTTTCAAATAAATATGTCTTATGTTGTTTAATCCCGTACCTCTTTCATCAACTTCAAACCTATTGATGTGTTTTATTAATGGTAATAGTTTCGTAAATCCATAATTCCTAGGGTCAAAATCCGGTTTCTTTTTAAGAATGTAGTTTCCTAAGCTTCCTAAAAAAGTCCACCCACTTTCATCTGCCAAATCATTTACACTTTCCGTTATAAGTCGAATTGTTTCCGCATCCACTTTACTTAGCGGTTGATCTTTTTGCTTTGGTTTTGCTGTTTGTTTTGTTACACTATTAGATGCTATGGTTGCAATTCTTAAAATTTCCAAATAAATAAATTTATCGCAGGCGGAAATGAACGGTTGCGGTGTTTTCTTTTCGCCAAATCCAATGACGGTCATTCCGGCTTCCCTAAGTCTTGTAGCTAACCTTGTAAAATCACTATCACTTGATACAATACAAAAACCATTTACTTTACCGGAATATAAAATATCCATGGCATCGATGATCAGTGCACTGTCACTGGAATTTTTTCCTTTTGTATAGCTGTATTGTTGAATAGGTGTTATCGCATTTTCCAAAAGAACATTTTTCCAACCGGATACAGTAGGCTTGGTCCAATCTGCATAAATTCTTTTTATAGTAGGAGTCCCATTTTTTGAAATCTCTTCCAACATTTCTTTCACATTAGAATAAGGCACGTTATCCGCATCAATTAAAACCGCAAGTTTATCTTCTGTCATATTCACCTATTTTTTTATGTTGAAATGTATTATACAATTGGAGCTAACAGGCCACCTCCATTTACCTGATTACCAGATAATAAATATCGGAACTTTATTCCAATTTTCAAAAGACCAGCAGGCGGTAAACTTTTAAAAAACGCCCCAGGCGGGTTAATTACTGTAATCTTGAACTTAACTATAATGAACGCATTGTGGTAAAAACCTAGTTAAACCACGCCATAATGAAAATAGTCTGTACCTAATCATAGCCTGTTTAGCATAGTCAGATTTCTATATGAGTTGATATACTGCTTGACGTTCCTCATATTGCTTATCATGGGCAATTCTCTCATAAATATTTTCTCGATGTTGTAAAGGATTATTAGATAATATCTTGGGATCCGACGGGCATAATTGATTCGTTCATAAATGTATATATCTGCTATATCAGTCCATGCATAAACTTTGTCAAAAGACTTAAAGATTTTTTGGTGAGAACCAATAGTTGATTCTTTCTTTTTTCACAGTCAAGGATAAGGTAACCAAAAATTAGCCCTACCACGGAAAGGGTCAAAAATATTCCAAATTCGTTGTAAAATGTCAGAAGAGAAGAAGCCAAAAATGAAACAACAGCTGCAACAGGAACTACGATTAGGTACAGCCAATTATAATTCCGGTAAAAAGGCATAGCACTATTTAATAGTTTTTCGAATTGACTAGGTTTAGCTTTCTCAATTGGCTTTGTACTTGAAAGGAGTTCTCGATATTTTTGAGCATAGTCTAAGTCGAAAGATTTGGCAATGTATTGGGTAACTATTAATAAATGTTCTGTCCTTGTATTCATATCAAATCATGCTTGAAAAAATATGGTGTCTTAAAAATGGTGTGGTATAACTAAGCAAGATTACAAACGTACCGGGTTTATTTTCTGTAACTTTATTTTTACCATGTCTGTAAGCAGGGCGTATATTATTTCTTTACGCCCAAGCGGATTAAAGTTACAAAAAAAATTAATTAATAACCGATTCCGAGTATGTTTGTAATTAGCTGTTAGATTTAGTTTTCACAGGTGTTGTCACTGTGTGATTGGAAAACGGAGTTTGTCGACTGATACAACTGAATATTCTATGAATCAAGATTTTTGAAGGTTTTTATTCCTCCAAGTGATTTAATCTTCTAAATAGCCCCCGGTTGAAGCGGTAGCGCCTGCAAACAGAAAATTAGTGGGGCTTAGTGAGGTATTTATGACAGAGGAATAACATGCTGAACTTAGCTCCACTTATTTTCTGTTTGCAGGACTAAAGCGGAAGACGGGAAAAAGGGCGTTGCGAAAATTAAAAATTAAAAATTCTGCTGCGATGCGCTTAGCAGAAAAAGGTCCCACTGATTACGGAGATAACGCAGATTTTTTTTCTATAAATCTATGACTTTTATAGAGTTTACGTTGATGTGGTCGCAAAAGACAAAAGGGGTTTATTGTTTCGTACCGGGGGATCCCGGAACTCCGTATCCGCAAAAAAGAGGAAACTTCGTCCGGGAACCGTTTTTTTATATTTTTCCTTCTTTTATTTCTTCCACCACTCCTGGGTCTAACAAAGTGGTTACATCACCTACGTTGTTCAATTCCCCTTCGGCTATTTTTCTTAAAATCCTGCGCATAATTTTACCACTGCGGGTTTTGGGTAGTCCTTTTACAAATTGAATTTTATCGGGTTTTGCAATGGCTCCAATAATTTTTGAAACTGTTGAATGAATCTCAGTTCTTAATGTATTTTCATCACGGTTTTCTTCGCTGTTTAAAATCACATAGGCATAAATGCCCTGTCCTTTTACATGATGCGGATAACCCACCACAGCACTTTCTATAACTCCATTATGCTCGTTAATGGCATTTTCTACTTCGGCAGTTCCTATTCTATGTCCGCTTACATTTAATACATCGTCTACCCTACCTGTAATTCTATAAAACCCATTTTCATCGCGAAAGGCTCCGTCGCCGGTAAAATATAATCCGGGATAAGTTGAGAAATAGTTTTGTTTGCAACGTTCATGATCGCCGTAGGTTGTTCTAATGATACTTGGCCAAGGGAATTTGATACACAAGTTTCCATTTACATAATTTTCTTTGATCTCGTTTCCTTGATCATCTACCAACAACAATTGAACTCCCGGCATAGGTAATGTGGCGTACGATGGCTTTGAAGGTGTAATCCCTGCTAAATTAGAAATCATGATTCCTCCTGTTTCTGTTTGCCACCAGGTATCTACAATGGGACATTTTCCTTTCCCAATATTTTTATGGTACCAATACCATGCTTCTTCGTTGATTGGTTCACCTACTGTTCCTAAAACTTTTAATGACGAAAGATCTTTTCCTTTCAACTGCTCTTCGCCCAATTGCATGAGACTTCGAATTGCCGTTGGGGCCGTATATAAAATATTTACTTTGTATTTATCTACGATGTCCCATAATCTTCCTGCATTAGGATACGTGGGTATTCCTTCGAACATGAGAGTTGTTCCTCCTACACAAAGTGGTGCATAAATAATATAACTATGTCCCGTTATCCAACCAACATCGGCTGTACAAAAATGGACATCGCCCGGTTGGTATTGAAATACATTTACAAAAGTGTACGTAGTATGCAACATATATCCTGCTGAACTATGCACCACTCCCTTCGGTTTACCTGTAGAACCTGATGTATATAAAATAAATAATGGATCTTCTGCATCCATCGGCTCTGCTTCGGTTATTATTTTTCCCGAGGTTTTAATTGTATTGATTTCATCATTAAAAAAAACATCCCGGATCTCATCCATTACAACAGGAATTTCTGTTCTTCGCTGTACAAAAACTTTATTTACGGTTGTACAATTTTGCAAGGCTTCATCAACAACCGATTTCAAGGGAATATCTTTACCTCCACGAAATGCTCCATCACATGTAATTATAGCGGTTGCTCCTGCATCATTTACTCTATCAGCAATACTTTGTGCACTAAAGCCTCCGAAGATTACAGAATGAATAGCTCCGATTCTGGCACAAGCCAAAACTGCAAATGCCAATTCGGGAATCATTCCCATATATATACAAACTCGATCTCCTTTTTTTACGCCATAGTTTTTTAAAACTGTGGCCATTGTACAAACTTCAGTATGCAATTCGCTATAAGTAAAAATTCTATTTTCCTCTTTCGGATCATTCGGTTCCCAAATAATCGCTGGTTGCTCTCCTCTTTCCAATAAATGACGATCGATACAATTTTCAGTAATATTTAATACTGCTCCTTCGAACCATTTTACATTCGGTTCCTCAAAATTCCAGGTAAGAATATGTTCGGGATATTTTCTCCATTGAAAAAAAGAAGCAATGTCTGCCCAAAACTCTTCAGGATTTTCAACACTTCTCTTATAAGTGGTATTGTATTCTTCGAGGGATTTTATTTGAAATGGGTACATGATAATGTGATAATTAAAATACGTCAATTCTCTCAATTAGATCTACCCTAAAACAAGAAAATTTGAAAACGACTGATCATTTTCAAATTATCAAATTAATAAATTATCAAATTCGTTCCTATCCTCCTGCTTTTCTAACAGTTTGTACTTTTTTGGCAGGTGCATTTTTCACTTTAGGAGCAGCCGTTTTTGCTTTCGCTGTTGTAGTTTTCTTTTTGGTAGCTTCAGTTTTCTCTTTTTTAGGAGCCGCTTTTTTCTCAGTAGCACCATCTACATATTTTACATCCTTTATATTCTCATCAGTAGACTCTTCAGATTCTTCATCTTTCTTTTTCAACTCTTCAGGATCTAATAAATTAGATTTAACCAATTGGTTATACCACTTCAATAATTTTTTTACATCAGAAGTATATACTTTCTCCTTGTCGTAATCAGGAAGGATACTTTCAAAATATTTTTTCACTTCAGGATCTTTTCCTTTAGCTGCAGCGCATTCTTTTCCACCTTCAGTTTCGTAAATCTTTAAGAAAACTTCTTTTAAAGAAACATCACCTTCATTGGTGTAAATACTAATATCATTTAAAGTACTTACATTATACGATTGGTAAACAGGCATTCTTTTGCCATCTTCCAACGATTCTGCAATCAATCCAAAATTTGTTTTGCTAATGATTTTGTAAAGTGAGCCATAACCACTCACCGATATCAACTTGTCGAACTCCATGTATAAATAATTAAGTAGCAAATGTAATAAAAATGACGGAAGACCTAAGCACGAAGACCTAAGACATCCCTAATTTTTTACATTTCTTAAATACAGCGACTTAGGAGGGTTTTTATGCTGCCTTTACCGGTGTTTCGCTATATGGCTCGAGCTACGCTCGGCCGATGCCGCTGCACCCCGGGGCAGTTACGCCTAATTACCCACTTTTAATTTAAATGGAGGGCTTACCTCGATATTACCACCACAACGTATTTCTATATTCTTTACAGTGCCATCAGCCGTTGAGATCAATGGGGTATATCCGCTGCCTGAATGGGTATCAGGGATAATTACATGGTCATTATAATCAGGCACCGTTCCCTGGCTCCAGTTGGCTCCATTATGCCAATTGTTGTTACCTGCATTTCCTGTCCATACGTTAAAAGTCCCATCGAATTTTGCCTGAGCCAATGTTGCCTGATCACGGATATCCTGTAATGAAGTACCAATTAATAATGCAATATGCATCATGGCACATCCATAAGGTGTAATGGAATCAAATTTTACTCCTAAATATTGTGATACATCGGTTATCGCAGAAATATTTGAGGGAACAGATGGATTCATTAAATTGAATTTCTCAACTGAACTAAATCCGTCATAAACATTTTGAGTAGATCCGCTACCATCACTGTTATTCGCATAATAGCGCTGGTTATTTATTGGTGATAGAATTTTATATCCAACAAAATATCTGGGTGCAATGTGATTTGTAATGGCAGTTTGGGAAACCGTATCAAAAAAAGCAGTGTTCGCAACTACATTCCATAAAACTGAATCGGGCATATCAAAGTCAGCAAAAACCCCTGTGTACCAATCACCAATAGCGACCCCATTGTTATTATGGAACTGATATTCTAAAATGAGGAATTGATCATTGATGGTATCACTCCAACCATATAATTTTTGTTTTACATCAATTCCCAAAGCATTTATTCCGGCACCATTGTCATTGTACTGAGAAGTTACTTCAATATCAGCAACCAATGAATTGTGATTTACGATAATGTTATTTTGAACAACAAGATCTGCATCGTTTGGGAAATTACAACAAGGCCCCAACGGACCTGCACTTAATGTTTGATCGCTTACCGATGTATTGTCTTTCGACATCCATAATCCCATAGGATTCCAATAGATTCCCAGCAAATTATTTTCGGCACCTGCAAAACGATAACCCAAACCATTTAATGTACGGTTATCAGAAAATCCAATTCTACCAGTGGTGGTAACAGATGTTTGCAATTTATTGATCTCAACGTGATAATAGTTTCTATTGATAATAAAAGAGAGATATTGAATATTCAGTGTATCGGCTCCATCGTAATAAACCACCTTCATTAATACACTTTGGTTTTGAGGTGCTCCTGGCTGTATGATGAATTTAAATGGTTGCGCAGATATATTAGTAAAGCTCATTGTATTAACAACTCCCAGACTTACATTTGAATCTAACCAGGTTACATATGGGGAATTATCGGTAATAACAGCAATCAATGAAGAAGAAGAAGTATCTAAAAAATTAAGCATGTTACCTGCCAGTTCAACTGTATCACCAATCATTAAAACATCATCGTTGTTATCAGTAAATGTTCTGCTGGTGAAATATAAATAAGGTTTTTGTGTATAGGTTAAAGCATTGAAAAGATCTAATCTGCCTGAACCCTGTTTGTTTAAATAGGCTGCATTTCCAAGAATGGTATCAAGGCGATATGCAGATTGTTTCATGATGGCTCCAATTTGCACCGGCTGCAAAGTATTATAGTATGACATTACAACTCCAGCTGCACCTGATGTAATTGCACTGGCTTCGCTGGTACCATTACCATTTGCATAACCTACATCATAGGGCTCGAAAATCCCCTGGCCCGGAGAGACTATATCTACCTGTTCGTAATACGATGAATTCCCACTTTTAGTATCGTTTTGCTGAGTTCCTCCAACTGCAACTACATTTTCATACGCAGCAGGATATACCAAATTTGTATTGTTTGAATTTCCTGCGGAAGCAAACATTAATACTCCCTGATTAATAGTTACATAATTTACCACATCCTGTTCGTATGGGCCTGCAGTTCCACCTCCCCATGATGCATTTAAAATTTTACAATTATGATCTGCTCCATAAACCAATCCTTCGTAACCCGCAATCCACCCATTCGGATTGTGTACCATTTTTATGGGCATATATCTGGTTTTGTAACCAACCCCTGCAGTTCCTCTGTCATTATTTGTACTTCCGCAAGAAGCACCGCACATAGCAACACCATGTGCACTGTTGAGTGGCCCTCCAAAAAATTGTGGATAATTATCGCCTTGTCCAACATCCCATCCACGGAAATTATCAATGAAACCGTCATTGTCATTATCAATTCCATCTATGGGATCATTATAATTGTAAGCAACATTTTGTCCCAGATCCTGATGACCAAAATGAGTGCCACCATCAACAATTCCAATAATAATATTTGTATCACCGGTATCAAGATCCCATGCAAGCTGTGCTCCAATTTTTGTTAGGAACCATTGCAAACTCAATGAATCATCGTTGGGAGTTAACATGGGTTGCGCAATCATTCTTGGTTGTGCATATTCAATTGCACCCAATGAATTTAATTCGGCAATAAATTTCCTTATATCTAGTGTTCCCGAATAAGTAATGTTATAGATTAAACTAAGGTCAACCAATTTTTGGCCGTATGCATTGTAATCATCCTTTGGAGGTTGATGATTAGGATAAAGTTTTTTTATTTCGGTGGTCTTTGCAAAACTGAAGATCTGTTTAACCGACTGAATATTGATATTGTTGTTGGTACATTGATTTCTGTATGCAGGATTGACTTTGATGATAACTTCATCCTTTAAACAATCAACTCCGGGAACTATTTCACTATAGTCGTAATATGTTGCGCTGAAATTATCAGGAAAACCATGTAAAGGTTTTTGAGCGAACAGGTGGGCAGCAAAAAAAATGCAGCTTAAGAGAGTAATTCTTTTTATAAGCATTGGGTAATTCCTACCCCTAATTTACAAAAAATATCCAATATCCAACTACCACTCAAAGGATAATCCCACATTGTAGATAATAGGTAACTGATATATCTTCTGGAAAGTAACCCTGTCTAAGTAGAAAAGATTTTTTCTATTGTAAAGATTAGAGCCACCTGCGTTGATTTCCAACTTACTAATCCTGTCGTTCTTCATTTTGAAAGTAAACGTTTTTTTCACGTTTATGTCCAAACGATGGTACCAAGGTAACTGGCCTGTGTTAGGACCGGCATATTCAATACCCACAGTTCCGTTTCCTGTTGTGTAATTGGTATTGATCCCTTGTTGAAAATCTAAGAATTCGTAGAAACCTTGTGTTTGAGTAAATGGAAATCCTGATCCTAAATTCCAACGGATGCTAGCTTCCCAATCCTTGTTTTTACCCCAAGTATAACTTCCAACCATGTTTAAATTATGTTGACGGGCAAAATGTGGAGTATATGATTGTACTTCATCAGTTCTTTGTGTATGAAGAAAAGAGTATACTACCCATATATAAAAACTATGCATTTTGTTGATTGCATATTCAAACTTAAGCGTTGCATCAAAACCAGTAGCATAACCTTTTTCAACAATCACATCAGACACCAAATAATCCGGTGTTCCAAATGGTTGTGATCCTTCGTCGTACAACTTGTTTCTATTTACATTCAACAGCTGACTGAAATTCATGATATAACCTTCTACGTTGATATCAACATATTTTCCTATATCGAACTCCATACCAACAATACCGTGCTGTGCTCTTGATAAGCGGCTAGTAACTTTATCTCCCTGAAAGGTACTCGGAAGATTGTCTACTCCACTTAAGAATCCATAAAATAAATTCACTACATCACGATCAGAATTTGCAGCTACAAGATTTTGTGAATATAACCCTCCTGCCATTTTTATTCTCCACCAATCACGGATGTTATATTTAACAGACAATCTTGGTTCAGGACTAATCTCCCCTACCGATGCATAATAGTGTAAACGGAAACTTGGTTCAATTACAAAACCAGCTTTGTTTATTTTAGCTCTTGCATAGGCCGCTATTTCTGTGGTATTGTTATCGTTTTCGATATGTGTACTGTAAGGAGTATCGTAATATAAATGTGTAAATGTCCCTACCCCTTCCAATCCATAACTTACACGGTTGTTACCAAAGAATTGATGGAAATTGATGTTAAAGTTGAATCCATTTACAGAACTTTCTCTTCTTAAAGCAAGTTCGTTGTCCTCGATCATTCTGATTTGATAATTGCTGTAAGCAAAAACTCCATCGATACGAACGTTTGCATTACCCGGAACAACGGTAAAGTTTAATCCTCCACCTGCTGATGACCAATTCAATTTTGTGATGCTGCTAAAGTTTACAATATCGTTATGAGTAAAACCAAAAATATTTACTTTAGAACCTTCGTCACCAGCATTTACCGAGATCTTGGCATAAATATCCCAAAAATTATATGGTAAACCTGTGGTTAATGAACTGGTATTTGTAATGTTTGCATACGGATAAAACACTCTTGAAGAATACTCAAGAAACGATCCTCTTGCATTTACAAGAAATGAAGCACTACTCCCTCCGGTATCTTTTAATTTTTTAATAGGACCTTCAATAATTATCTTGGTTGAAATTGGTGTAATCCCAACTTTACCTGAATATCTACGATAGTTACCATCACGGATATGAATATCCATTATAGAAGAAATTCTACCACCGTATTGTGCACCGAATCCTCCGGTATAAACATCAGCGCTGCGAATAATATCGGTATCGAAAACAGATAAAATACCAATTGAGTGGAACGGATTATAAATAATAGCTCCGTCCATAATTACTTTATTTTGAATTGGAGGCCCTCCTCTAATATACAACTGACCACCTTGGTCACCCGAACTTACTACACCTGGAGTTACCAAAAGTGCACCTACGATATCAGCCTCACCCATTGTAACAGGTACCCTTTTAATATCAGCCTGTGTAATAGTAATAACAGAAACATCAGTTGTGAATCGTTTGTTATCTCCCTTTACCTCAACCCCGTTCAACTCAATTGCCGCCTCCTTTAAATGAATGGTTCCAAGATTAAGGTTTTTATCAAGTTCCACAACGATGGTATCCTCAAAGGTTTTATGACCTTGTTGAGTTATCTTAATGGTATAAGTTCCAGGAGGCACCTGGATCCCAAATGATCCTTGTTCATCCGTCGATGCTCCTGTATTTCCGTTTTTTAAATTAGATCCAAAGATGAGAACGTTGGCAAATGCCGGAGCATCATCCTTATCAGTCACTGTTCCTTTAACTGATGATTTCTGAGCGAAAATGAATATTGGGAGGAAGAAAAGTAAAAGGGAAAGGTACTTCTTACACATGTTTCTGGCTATTTCTTGGATACAAATATATAGGTTTATATGTATCTGCCATTTACAAAAACCGACTGTTATCGGAATAATGCCTGCTTAGCGAAGGTTTAGATGGGCCACGGGTGTAACTAGAACCTGCTTGGCAAGGACAATACAGGCTTTCACCCTTATCTAAAACAATAGAATTCCTACCCCTCCATACACGTTTATACCATAGTGAAATATGCTTCGCAAATTACCAGCCTGGCTAAGTCGCCCTTCAAAGGTATCATCAGGGTTACTAAAGTAGCCGCCCAAAGTGGGCATTACCATTCCGAAATTGAAACCGTAATCGAATATAAGACGACCCAACAGAACATGCTGGCGACCAAAATAATTGGTAACATACCAGTTGCCTCCCGTGGTTCGACCATTCATAGAATAAAGAGTTCCTCCGGTTTCTACTTTATAATAAAATCCTACAGGGGCCTTGGTATTTCCAAAAAATACCCGGTAATGTGCTCCTATTGCAAATGCATCAAACTCGCGGGTTACCGAAAAAGAACTTGATGGTCCATTCGTTGTATCTAATGCCGCCGCCGTGTGGTAATAATTAAAGTCGAAACCAACCGTAGATTTTTTAGAAACTATTGCATCCAGATTTACATTTAAACGATAGTTGAATCCAAACCATTGGGGAGAGGTAAAATATGCCTGTGCCGCTTGGTCATTAGCAACAGGATGATACAATGCCGGGTAAAGTAAAAAATCAGCATTCAAAGAAAAGTGTTTCCCCATAAAGCCAACTCGTTGCGAAAATCCGGCTATACATGAAGCAAGGAAAATAGATATGATAAGTAATTTTTTCATGCCGGCTATTTTTTGTTTTTGATATTTTGAATAATGTCAAACAATCCACTCTTCACCACATCGTCCTGCGCATTAAAATCATATTCCTCCACATCGGTAAAAATTTTCTTACCTGTTTCGAGGTCATATACCTCAGTAAAAATATAAGTAGTATAACTTGGTTGTGCAGCTCTAAAAATTCCATAAGGCAACGCAAACCAATAAATAAAGGGGACAAAAATATTCGCGATTGCTTTACCCACTCCGGTTTCGCTTCTGAAACTCACGACTCCCATCATTCCAATATAAGGCGTTCCATATTTTTCCTGTATTGATTTTAACTCAATATAATCGGTAGGCAACATTACAATTTTTGATTCGTGACGTGATTGCTCCGCAACAAAATCGAGCATCAATCCAAATTCGTTGAGTTCATTCACTTGTTCCTTTCCCACTGTATAGCGATCAACAATCTTTTCATCAACCCCAAGTTTATCCGACATCATTGAAATTTGTCCGTACAAATAAACCTTATCGTAATTTGAAGCGTATGTTACCCGTTTTTTTGCATTGTTACGAGTATCAATCTCAATTTTTTGTGGTTCCACGAAAACAACTTCAGAAATCTGCGGACGGGTTTCATCCATGGTCTTGTTCGTTTTCGATTTGTTTCTAACGCCATTCTCTTCATCGTCTTCATCTTCCTTTTTACGATCGTAAAAATATTTAATCCGATCTTTTAGTTCAGCATCATCAGCCAAATCAATAAAAGAATACTGGAGATAATCGAACGTTTCGGTTTTAAGAGTGGTGTTGTTTTTTTTATCACCTGTAATAACAACCGTTTTTATTTTAGAATATTTATTGTTCTTTTTTTTATCATTATTAATGCTAGATGTATCTGTCTTTAAAGAATCTACCGTAGTATTTACATCTTTTCTAATAGTATCGGGTGGCGCATTTTTTAAATAATACGGTGTTAGTGAATGTTTATTAACCGCCTGTGAAATAAGTTCATCGCAAACAGCTTTTATATCTTCATCAGCCGGATGAGCAAGATGTGCTCTCCAGGCATAGTTAAGTGCTATAAAATTGATCTCTTTCTTTTTGGCTTCATTAAATAAATGATAAACTCTTTGAGAATTACCCATCACTTTTTTGGTGGATAACAATACTTTCGACAATTTTCCGGTATTCGTATAGGTAGAAAACCCATACAATGCCCTTACAACCACTCTTTTTAGATATACGCTATTTGGGTCATTCTGTAATAAAATAAAGCCGCTATAGAGTGCATTCGCATAATCCTGATATAAAAGTTGCAATCTGCAAACTTCGAATCTGCACATTTTACGATATATGTAAAAATCATTCTCTGAAACCACGAATTCTTTATTTCCACCTGACACTACTCCATCCAGCTTAGCCAACATTTCGGTACGACGAGTTTCAATGTCAGGATGAGAAGATAGTTTTGCATCTTCCTTTTCTTTATCCGGATTTACAATTACTGGTGCTACATCCTTTAAAAAATATTTTTGATTTATCTTTAAATATGGGGATTCTAAAAAAGCCATAGGGAATTCTTCTTCTTCGAACGGAAGATTAGAAAAACGAAGTACATCAAAAGTTGTTGAGACCGCATCAATGCTATAAGGTGTATTTAGATAAAGATCAAGCCCTCCGGCATCAGCCTTCAACTCAAGATCTTTTGAATATCTGCTCTTTAAGTAATCAACTTCATCCTGAGTTAAACGCTTGGTTTTGCGTTCAGCTTTTTCTATTCGTAAATTTTCGCTGTATTCAATCTCAAGATGTTTATCACGATAATGCACATATTCATGACATAAGATAAAGGCCAGTTCAGCTTCGGTACTTACCTGAGAAACCAATCCCATGGTTACAAGGATTACATCCTTTTGAAAAGCAAAGGCATTGGTTGCATCGGATTTTAGAAGGTAAATTCTCACTTCGTCACTAATACCATTCGCATCTAAAATTACACGCATGATTTTATTGAGGTATTCGCCTACAGGATCATTGTACAAAACATCACCGCTATGCATTAAATCATCTAAATATTTCGACGAAACGGAGGCCTCTTTTTTCTTCAGATCCGAATAAGAACTTTTTGATTCTTTTTTCTTGAAGTCGAAAGTCTTTGAAAATTCTTTTGGCAGAACACCCTGCGACTTTAGTGTATGATAATTATCAAAATCGACGGATTGACCATTCAAAAATGAAATGGGAATCCATGCGAGAATACCCAATAATAAAAGTGGTCGTAGCTTCATAGGCTCATCTTCTTAAAAATAAAGATAAACAAATACCATAAAAAAAGGGCCGCAAATGCGACCCTTTTTAATCATTTAGGATATGTTGATTATTCTATAATTACTTTTTTAGTGGATATAACACCATCAACCATTAAACGAACCATATAGATTCCTGCTGCATTAAAGTCAGCATTATTTAATTGATAATATTGCTCTCCAGCATTGAGATCTCCATTATAAATGGTCTTCACTACCCTGCCTGCAATATCTAACACATCTACCGAAACATTGGCATCGTTGGCAAGATTAAAGTAAATCTGGGATGTTTCAGTTACCGGATTCGGATAAACATTGTAATCAGTTTGTCCAGTATTTTCTTCAATTCCAATAGAAGTTGAATTTGTAATATTGATTTGATCGATGTAGAAATCATTTCCATATTCTCCACCACTCGTCCAAACAAACATCACTCTTAAGTTAGTAGCAACATTATATGGAGCAAGATTTAAATCAACCTCAGCTTCATTCCATTGATTAGCAGCTGTAGGGGTAAATCCAGAAGGAAACAATCCCGCAGAATATAGAGTGTCACCAGCTAGGTAGCTTTTGTTTACACCATCAACTTTCATTGCACGTACTGTCCAGTTCTCACCACAATTGGTAGAAACATAAACCTGTAATTTATCATTTTGTGAAATGAACGGATTCGTAGTTTTACGAGCACCTGCGAATTTGAAATAAAGTTTTTCGTTGGTAATTGTAGTCATATTATAAGAAGGACTGATTAAAAAGTCTTGTTCATATAATACGTTATTTGAATTACGCATTACCATACATTTTGAACTCAAATAACCAGTTGTACCTACTTGCTCCCATTTTGATACTGCAATACCTTGATCAAGATTAATCCATTTTCCTTGCTCGTATAAGCTGGTTGAGTATTCGAAATCATCATAATAAACGAGGTTTGACTCATCAGCCGTGGTAGAAGAAACCTGCACATAATTGCTCCATGTTTTTGTGCTTGCACCATCAGCATTTGTTGAGGTTAAAGTTGCATCATAAGTTCCTGGGGTATCATAAACTACCACAGGAGCAGTAGCTGTAGAAGTGGATGGAGTTCCACCTGGGAAATCCCAGGCTCTTGTATGAGGGTCACTTCCGGTATTTGATAAGTTATAAGTACCATCACGGAAAGTAAGATCTCCTCCTGCACAAATTAATTTTTTCACAATGAAATTGTTTGATCCATCACGGCTCCAAAGATCTGCAATAGGGTCTGCATGGCAAGGAGTAGTTTGAGACTGATCATCTGTTCCGGTAGCAAGAATATTTGCAGGATCACTTAAGCTTCCTCTAAACGCAACAGTTTCCATCACTCCATTCATTTTTGCATACTGACCTTCAGAGAACATCCACTGACAATTATCATCAGTATAATCCATAAAGTTCATCCACATTTCACCAATACTATCACGACGGTGCAGGTTAAGAACATTCAAAGCTGAGTCGGTACTATTTGTATCCGTATAACAAGTGGCAGTTTTCGGCAATGGGAAACAGCCTGGGCCACTAAAGTTTTTATCGTTATGGATAGGTGTATCGTCAATTCCATCAGATCCACAAATAGCATCACCCCAGATATGGATCAAACCTAACCAGTGACCAGCTTCGTGAGTTGGAGTTGCGCCTGTATGACCAGAGGCCGTTCCTGTTGTACCAAAAACAGAATGAAGAATTGCAACACCATCTGTTGAAGTGAAAGGGAATTGCCCCCCAAATGCGAATGGGAACTGAGCGTAACCTAACAATGATGGATCAGGAAAACTTTTAATTACCCACATATTAAAGTAATCAGATCTATCCCAGTAACTGGTTTGTTTAAAGTAAGTACCGTTTTCAGCGTTATCTGCTTTTTCGGTATAAGTTCTTTTAATACCATCTGTGCAGTTCCCAAAAGGATCACGAGTAGCTAACCGGAATTCAAAACGGTTTAACATTAACGAGCCAGTTCCAGAAACGAATGTAGTATCTGCACCATTAAAGTATGGAGTTACGGTATCAAAGGCTGGAAAAGAGCTAATAGCTGCTAATCCAGAACTCTCCATTCCAAACAATGTATTCAAGGCAGTAACCTGAGATTTAACTTGAGAATTTGCGATATTTTCTGTTCCACCTAAATGTAATACATGAACTACCACAGGAATGATATATTTCCCTGAAGCTGATCTTCCCAAATCTCTTAGGTTGGCCCCTTGTAAATAATCTGCAAAATTAGCTTCAAAAGCTTCGTAGGATTGTTTAAATTCAGGATCTTGCATCATTTTTTGAAGATCATTTCCACAACGATCTGTTGTTTGACCGAATCCCTGAAAACAAAAAGTAAAGCCCAAAGCCAGTGTGATGGCTAATTTTTTACTCATTAAATTTTGGTAAAACTTTAATTTCATGATAGTACTATTAAATAGTTTGTGATGCTAAAATCTTAATCTTTATTAAAACCGCCAAAAACATTTTATGCTAATTATCGGCATAAGGTCCTCAACAGACTCACAAAGTTATGGGAAAAAATAGGTTTTCCAACCCTTTTTTCCTTTTAAATCAACTGTTTAGATGGTAATTAAAAGTGAATGGTAAAAATGCCAAACTTTCTTACTTTTGCGGCAATTTTAAAGTAAATCCCATTTAAACCGCATAAAAATGAGCAAAATTAATGTAGCCATCAATGGCTTTGGCCGTATCGGAAGAGTAACCTTAAGGGCTCTTTTGCAAAAATCTAACGTAAACGTAGTAGCAATCAACGATTTAACTGATAATAAAACGTTGGCTCATTTATTTAAATATGACTCAATTCACGGAAGATTTAATGGAACCGTTGAGGCTGATGATCAGTTCATTACAATTAACGGTCAAAAAATAAAGGGACTTGCTGAAAGGTCTCCGGAAAAACTTCCCTGGGCCGATCTTAAGGTAGATGTGGTTTTAGAATGTACAGGATTTTTCTTAAGCACTGATACTGCGGGTGGACACTTAAAGGCTGGTGCAAAAAGAGTTATTTTATCGGGCCCGGCTAAAGGTGATGATATTAAAATGGTGGTTTTAGGGGGAAATGAAGAAACCATTACTGCTGATGATTTGATTTTATCAAATGCTTCTTGTACCACAAACTGTGTAAGTCCATTGGTAAAAGTGGTTGATGAAATATGTGGAGTTGAAACCGGTTATATGATGACTATTCATGCATATACTTCAGACCAAAGATTACAGGATGCACCACATAGTGATCTTCGTCGTGCCCGTGCAGCAGCGTTGTCAATTATTCCTACCTCAACAGGAGCTGCCAAAGCAATTGGAAAAATATTCCCTCATTTAAATGGTAAAATTGATGGAACTTCAGTTCGTATTCCAACTCCTACGGGCTCATTAACAGATATGACCTTTATTGTAAAGAATTCAAAAACTGCGGCTGAGATCAATGCCGCATTTAAAGCTGCTGCCGATGGTCCATTAAAAGGAATTCTTGAATATACAGAAGACGAAATTGTATCCGCAGATATCGTTGGAAATACACATTCATGTATTTTCGATTCTAAACTTACATTCGTAAAAGGCAATATGGTAAAAGTTTTCGGATGGTATGACAATGAATCAGGATATAGTAATCGCTTAGCGGATTTTTGCGAAAGATTATCTCAATAGCTTAATAAATTATATATCCTAAAAGATTCTCATAACATGAGAATCTTTTAGGATATATTTTCTGCCTATCCGCTGTTCCGCGGCATTTCCTTGGGTAGTTGTTGTCAATATGAAACTGGTATTAAAAGTTCATGATAAAGAAGTTCTTACAATTTTTGCATCTTAATTATACTTGAGCAAGAGTGAATTTTAATTTCAATATAATAAATACCTGAGGGCAATTCACTTACTTCTAATTGATCAGTAGCAGCATTAAATGTTTTAACCAATTCACCTAACATATTCCAGATTTTTATTCCCGCATTTGAATCGGTTGACTTTAAATTTACAATTGCAAAGTATTGATCAACCGGATTGGGGGAGATTTTCATTTCTTCCTGCCCAAATTCCTGCATGCCAGTACTTTCAGTAACGACAAACTCAATGATTGAATCATTCAGCACGCCAGCTGGTATACAATTCTCACTAGTTAAAGTAGCATCATAAGAAAAGGAGATCACATAATCCCCCGCCGGTAAGATTCCAATAAGAATCGTGTCTAAGTCATGACCCGAAAAATGATAGGTATCATCATGACAAAAAATCACATATCTATGAATAGTATCGTTCGAAGTCGACTGTTCATGATAAATATTAAAAACAGGATTTACAGCACTGTAATAATAGGTAACAAAAATAATATTATCTGTACTGCTTGGGTTCGGCGGTTCGAGTCCCAAAATGTAAAGTTGACAAAAGCCAATCTTCATCAAACTAAAAAAAGCAATGATCAATAAATACTTCAGACTTGCAAACATATCCAAAAATAAAGAAAAGAACCCAAATGTCAATAAATTTAATGGTTATCCTTAACTATTCCTGAGATCTTCCTCTAGTACGGATAGTAATATTGGAACATATTTCACTTTAAAAAGCCGTTATAATCAAATACTTGACAATTCGATTTTTTCCTGAAAGCGAAATTTCTTATCTTTTTCAATTATATTTGTTTCATCAAATATATAATGCATAAATACAAATTACTCATATCAGTATTTTTTTTAATCTTATTTCTGTTTCCTGTTGGTGAAAAGATTATTCATGATATTGAACATTTAAGTATTAAGCATTGTAATGAACAACAAACCCACTTTTGCCAAACAGACCATTCCTGTGCTATATGTAAATTTACTTTGTCAAAATGTTTTGGACAGGTTGTAAATGCCCACAATCTTTTTATTATCTCATCATTTATCGATCTTATTTCTGATGATTTAATTTCTAATACAATAATCCCTCTATTATATACTTTTTCTATCAGAGGTCCTCCATCCAGTTAATATTTATCAAATTCCCCTTTACTATATTTTGTTAGTCTAGAATTAAGTAACTATTGATATTTTTAGATAGTGACTTAATTAATTGGCTGATCGGATTATTATTTATTATAACTTAATTTAAACTAATAGCCATGAAAAAAAATCAAATTATAAAATTCATAATAAGCGCTAGCATATTCCCCATTCTTATATGGTCATGTAATCCAGAAACCCCTAATGACCCTAATGAGCAGGAGGTAATTACCTCCTTAAAAATCACAGCTATGGAAGGTTCTAATACATATACATTTGCATATTCAGATCCTGATGGAAGTGGAGGGAATATTCCTTCTATTGATACCATTTTCCTGAATGCATCAACCAGTTATGCTATTTCACTTGATTTGTTGGATGAAACAAAAACTCCAGTTGATACTGTAACTACTGAAATAGTAGCAGAAGCTGTTGATCATCAATTCTTTTTTATGGTTTCTGGTGCAAATTTAACAAACACATACTCTGATCTGGATGTAAATGGACACCCAATTGGGTTGCAAGATGTGTGGACTACAGGATTTGTCTCCAGTGGGACAATTATGATTACTTTAAGACATCAACCCAATAAAAGCGCTCCGAATGTTTCATCTGGAAATATTTCTGCAGCCGGAGGAGAAACTGATGTAGAAGTAACATTTCCTATAATCATCCAGTAGTAAGAATAAATCAACAAAGGATTTATTCACAAATCCTTTGTTGATTTATATTAAATAAAAAATAATTTACTTTTTTCTAATTATCATCAATCCATCCCTTACCGGCATCAACACATTATCTACTCTGGAATCGTTCTGAATTTTTTGATTAAAATTTACCAGACTGCGGGTTTCCTCATCGTGCAACTTAGGAGCATCAATCACTTTTCCACTCCACAAAACATTGTCGGCAATAATAAATCCACCGACTCGAACTTTATCGAAAACCATATCATAATACACAGAATAATTTTCCTTATCGGCATCAATAAAAACGAGGTCCCAGGTTTCATTTAATGTTGGAATAATAGCGGTTGCGTCACCAATCATAAAATGGATACTTTCTTTATGACCGCTTTTCTCAATATAATTCTGTGCAACATGAGAGATTTCGTCATTAATATCGATAGTAATAAGCTTCCCATCTTTAGCTAAACCATTGGCTAAACAAATGGCTGAATACCCGGTATAAGTACCGATTTCCAAAACCCTTTGGGGTCTTATCATATAGCTAAAGGTTTCCAAAACTTTGCCTTGTAAATGACCGCTCAACATTCTTGGGCGAAGTACTTTTGCCCAAGTTTCGCGATTTAGTTCAGCAAGGATTTGATTCTCAGGTTTTGAATGATCAACGGCATACTGCTCAATGTCGACGGGCAAAAACTCCATATATAATTGTTGTTAAGGGTGGAACAAAGTAAACACTAATACCTGACTACGGACGTACATTAAAACTCCCAAAACTTGTATTTTAGTTTTTAGCCCTTAAAAGCCTACATGTTTCCCATGCTGTTCGGCTTTTTTTACTATCTTCGGAACTTCAAAAAACGACCAACATGAATATTACACGTAACTTCGATCTTCTCCTAAATCTTCACCAGAATCACAATTTCCCGATAGGGATTGCCGGTAAAAAGAATGGAACCTGGACCAAGTATAGCACCAATGAATATCTTGAAAACGTAAATAATATTAGTTACGGTTTATTAAAACAAGGCATTGAAAGAGGTGACAAGGTGGCGATTATTTCTACCAACCGTCCAGAATGGAATTTTGCTGACTTCGGAGCTAGCCAAATTGGGTGTGTTACTGTACCGATGTATCCTACGATTAGCGAAAGTGATTATAAATACATTTTAAATAATTCAGAGGCAAAAGTTGTTTTTGTAGAATCTCTTGAGTTATTTCAAAAAATTATGGCAGTAAAAAATGATGTTCCATCATTAAAATATATTTATACGTTCGACCATATTCCGGGACAACCTTTATGGACCGAGCTTTCTGAAATCGGAAAGGCAAATCCGGTTCCCGAAAAATTAGAAGAACTAAGGGCATCGGTAAAACCAGAAGATTTAATGACATTGATCTACACTTCAGGAACCACAGGAACTCCAAAAGGGGTAATGCTAACACATAATAATCTGATGGCAAACATCCGATCAAGTCAGAATTTATTTCCATTCCCTCCGGGAGAAAAAGTATTAAGCTTCCTTCCTCTTTGTCATATTTTCGAAAGAATGGTTTGTTACCTATACCACCAAAAAGGGATAGTAGTGTACTATGCTGAAAGTATGGAAACCATTGCCGACAACTTGAAGGAAGTAAACCCAAAAGCGTTCTCAACTGTACCGCGTCTTTTAGAGAAAGTGTATGATAAAATTGTAGCGAAAGGTCATACATTAAAAGGAGTAAAAAAGAAATTATTTTTCTGGGCTCTTGATCTTGGACATAAATTTGAATTAGGGAGAAAAAATGGTGGATGGTATCATTTCAAATTAAAGATTGCCGATAAATTAATCTTTAGTAAATGGAGGGAGGCGTTAGGGGGAGAAGTTGAGATCATCGTATCCGGTGCATCAGCATTACAACCACGTTTAGCAAGAGTATTTACCGCAGCGGGAATTATAGTTTTGGAAGGATATGGATTAACAGAAACATCACCGGTAATCTCGGTTAATACCCCTGATGAAGCGGGAAGATGCTTTGGAACTGTTGGTCTTGTTGTACCTGATGTAATCGTGAAAATTGCGGCTGACGGAGAGATCCTTTGTAAAGGGCCAAACGTAATGCTGGGATATTATAAATTACCTGAGGCAACCGAAGAAGCTATCGATTCAGAAGGATGGTTCCATACAGGAGATATAGGAATGTTTGTTGAGGATAAATACTTGAAAATTACTGATCGTAAAAAAGAAGTATTTAAAACCAGTGGAGGAAAATATATTGCTCCTCAACCAATGGAAAATAAATTCAAGGAGTCACCATTTATCGAACAGATCATGGTAATTGGTGAAAATGAAAAATTCCCTGGAGCATTAATTACTCCAGCATGGGATTATCTAAAAGGATGGTGTACCAAAAATGGAATTAGGTTTGAAAATAATGACGACCTTATTCAAAAATCAGAGGTTTTAGCTGCATATCAAAAGGAAATTGATTTCTATAATGCCGAATTCGGAAGTTGGGAAACCATCAAAAAATTCGAATTAATTCCTGGTGATTGGAGTATTGAAGGTGGCGAAATGACCCCTACTTTAAAACTTAAACGCAAACCTATACTTGCAAAATACAATGCGTTTGTAACAAAGATATATCAGTCATAACTAATATTGAATCGCAACAAAAATAAGGGTTCCTAAATTCAGTTTAGGAACCCTTATTTTTATATATTTCCCCCAATGAAACATCAAAATGGATCAATAAGCACGCTTTAAGGCCAGATAATACATCTTTATCTTATTGGTAATGTTACGTTTCCTTTATATATTTGTTATCATAGTTCGTTTCCCCACATGAAAAAAATCTATATACTTTTCTTGGCCCTGGTTACTAATCTTTGTTTTGGTCAGGCAACAATTACCGTTACCGAAATAAATTATAACAGCGATTCAACAAAAAACGGTGCAGACTGGTTCGAGATTTATAATTACGGGGCCTCAACAGTTGATCTTTCGTTGTTTCGATTAAGAGACAGCAGTGCAACGGGATTGTACCTGGTTCAACCCGGAGAAACTCTTGCCCCTGGAGCATATTTGGTTTTTTGCTCAGATACCCAGGCCTTTGATGCCATCTACAATATCACCAACCGTATTGGAAATCTTGGATTTAATCTTGGAAACGGAGGCGACGGTGTTCGAATATTTGACAATACAAATGCTCCCATTGTGGAAATTTTTTATCTCGATTCGGTTCCATGGCCTAAGGGTGCTGATGGATATGGAAGGACACTTGAATTAATCAACACTTCAATGGATCCCACACTTTCAACAAGTTGGAAAACCGGTTGTGTTTTGGGTTCTCCCGGAACAGGGTTTTCTGCGTGTGTTAACGAAACAATTGTGGTTAGTGAAATCAATTATAAATCCTCTCCAACTGAAAATGCAGGTGATTGGTTTGAAATCAGAAACATAGGATCTACTTCTGTTGACATTGGTAATTACGGAGTTAGGAACCATAAAACTTCTTTGCATTACCTCATCCCCTCCGGAACAATTTTAGCTCCACAGGGAATGGTTGTCGTTTACAATACTCCTGCTCTCTTCAATGCTCAATTTCCTTTTTTACTTAATAAAGTAGGGCCGTTTTTATTCGGCCTTGATGGAGATGGAGATGCCATAAGACTTTATAATTCAAATGATAAGATTGTTTTTTCGGTATATTACGATGATGATTCTCCTTGGGCAAATACACCGGATGGATTCGGATATACATTGGAATCTGATACCAATTTTGTTTTATCAAGAGACGTGAACAATGCAAGCTCATGGTTTGCAGGATGTCCCGAAGGATCCCCTGGGAGAGTTTACAATCCTGATTGCTCTATTGGAATTGAGGAATATGACAATTTGAGTATTTCGTTATACCCAAACCCCGCATCTGAAATTGTACAGATAAGTTTTTTAACAAATCCATCAACCTGGAATATTAGTATTTATAATATGCTGGGAGAGAAAGTGTTGAACTCAGAAAATCAAACCACAGTAAATGTTGGCAACCTAAGTCCCGGAACATACATCTTTGAAATAGTAACTCCTGCTTTTCGTACATTTAAAAAAATAATTATTTCCCATGAATAATTTTTCCAAAATACTTTTCATCTTCTTGTTGGGTACATTTGTTTTGCCACTAAGATCACAAGTGGTAATAAACGAATATTCCGCAGCAAATTTTTCTACCACCACCGATAATTTTGGTGACACCCCTGATTGGATTGAACTTTATAACGCAGGTGGTGCTGCAGTTAATCTTGCAAATTATTTTCTGAGTGACAAGATTACGAATCCACTTAAATGGCAACTTCCAAATATCAATATCAATCCGGGAGAAAGAATAAGATTTTGGGCAAGTAATAGAAATACAGTTATAGGAACGAACTACCATACAAATTTTAAAATTACTCAAAGCGAAGGAACAGATATTATCTCCTTAGCAGATAATATGGCGAATATTCTTGACATGGTAAATGTGGATGCCAATCAACGAAATCATTCAAGAGGAAGAATTACTGATGGTGCTACCACATGGGTAGTATTTACAAACCCAACTCCAGGAGGAGCAAATGGCGCAAGTTTTGCAAACTACGCGACCTCTCCAACCATGAGCATGGCTCCTGGAAATTATGGAGGACCAATTGCAGTAGCTCTTGCAACACCAGATCCATTAATTACTATTCGTTATACTACAAATGGTTCAGAACCAACAGCAGCATCAACAGCTTATGTTGGTCCGATTGCTGTAAATATTACAACAGTTATTCGAGCAAAAGCGTTTTCATCGAATCCGGCAATTTTACCAAGCTTCATGGAAACCAATACATATTTAATCAATGTAAATCATTCCATGCCGATTGTATCTATCTGCTCCGGTGATTACAATAATCTTTTCAATAACGTGATGCCAGAAATCTATGGTCATCTGGAATATTTTAATTCAAGCGAAGTATTTCAATTTGAAAGTTACGGTGAATCAAATCCTCACGGAAATGATTCATGGTCATTCCCACAAAAAGGAATTGACTTCGTTACCAGAGATGAAGAAGGATATGACAATCAAATGGACTATCAAATCTTTGATGGTACATCTCGACCTAGCTATCAAAGAATCATGCTTAAGGCAGGTGCATCCGACAATTATCCATTTGCATGGGGACCTGGATGCCATTTAAGAGACGGTTTTGTTCAAACCTATGCAATGAAAATAGGTTTGGAGCTCGACGGAAGAAGAATGGAACATTGCGTAGTTTATATCAATGGACAATATTGGGGAATCTACGAGATTCGCGAAAAAGCAAATGATGCTGATTATACTGATTACTACTATGGACAGGAAGAAGATGAAATTGATGTTCTTTCATATTGGGGTGGGTTGAATGTAAATTATGGTTCAAGCGCAGACTGGAGTAATCTTTACAATTATATCACGACTAACAGCATGGCAGTGCAAGCGAATTATAACAACGCTGCTGGAAGGATAAATGTTTTAAGCGTAATAGATTATTATATCTACAATACCTATGTTGTAAATTCAGACTGGATCAATTGGAACAGTATGTGGTGGAGAGGCTTTGGAAGTCCACAAGTTCTGTGGAAATATATTATGTGGGATATGGACAACACATATAATTTGGGACAAAATTATTCAGGTTGGCCAAGTACGGGTTTTAATGGAGACCCTTGTGATCTTGATGCAATATTTCAAAACGCTGGTGCGAATATGGGGCACATGGATATTTTTAATGCTTTAATGGACAATACTGGATTCAGAAATCTTTTTGTTACCCGATATGCTGAATTACTAAATGGACCACTAACATGTCCTCCTATTAATGCACATTTAGATAGTTTAGTTAACGTTCTAACACCAGAAATGCCTGGGCAAATTGCTCGTTGGGGAGGAAGCATGGTAGAATGGAACGACAACCTAACTTTCATTAGAAATGAGATTAATGGAAGATGTAGTGTTATCACACAAGGTGCAATTGACTGCTATGATGTTACCGGACCTTATGACGTAGTTGTATTAGTTGATCCACCATTAACTGGAACTGTAACTTTTATGGGAAACGCTCTGGCAACATATCCATGGTCGGGGACATATTTTGGAACAACCATTATTGATATGCAGGCAGCAGCAGCTATGGGATGGAATTTTGATTATTGGGAATTAAATAATCACGTGGTTGCACCCAATCAGTTTACGACGGATGTAACCTTTACGTTGAATGCAAACGATACTATTATTGCACACTTTACTCAACCTGATTCACTAAAAATAAGATATCGTGTGATGCCACCGTTAACCGGGCAGATCAATATGAATGGCACTAACCTACCAACATATCCTTATGTGGATAATGTTGCCCCTGGAGAAGTTTACAACCTTGCGGCAATTCCGGCAATCGATTATTTATTTGATCACTGGGAGTTAAACAATCATGTGATCAATCCTTCTACTACTGATTCGTTAGGAAGTATAACTGTTGCCACTTCAGATACCGTGATCGCCTGGTTCAAGAAAAAACCACCGGTTCCGGAACCTTATGAGGAGCCACCAACTATTTATATTCCAAATTCGTTTACACCAAACGATGATGAGTTGAATCAATATTGGGAGTTATCATTTAATGACAGAATCATCGATATAAAAGTTGAAATCTTTGATCGTTGGGGATTCCGTTTATTCTCATCGAACGACAAGAACTTTAAATGGGATGGAATATTCCAAGGTAAACTTCTACCTCAGGGCGTATATGCTTATAAGATTAGGTATACAGATGACGATAAGAATATAGAACAAACGTTATATGGTCACGTTACCCTATTAAGATAATCTATGTAAAGAAGCAGCTAAACGCTGCTTCTTTTATTTTATTTATATATGAAATACCTCAGGAAATTACCTTTTCACCTCAAAATCTTCTTACTCTCAACACAAGTTTATATCTTTAAACTCACAAGTATTACTCGTATATGATGAAGCGTTCAATTTTTATTTTACTCACTTTAGCAATTGGTTCAATCACCATGCTTAACAGTTGTGATAAACCGGCAGGAGAAGGTGGAACCTCTACCATTAAAGGTAAAATTTATGTAAAGGAATACAATAGCAACTTTACCATTTTGCAATCAGAACATTTTGGAATGGAAGAAAGGGTGTATATAATTTACGGAGACGGTGATTTCTACGATGATGACCTGAGAACAAGTTATGATGGCACCTATGAATTTAGAAATCTAAGAAAAGGCTCCTACAGAGTATTTACTTACACTGAAGATTCAACGATGAATCAAGTACTTTATCCTGGTGGTGTTTATGCTATTATCGATACAGTTCAAATTACTGATGATAACCAAACGATTGAGCTTCCTACCATAACAATTTATAAGTAAAAGATGAAACTACTAGCAGCATTTTTCTTCTTATCCGTTTCGACTTTGTTAACGGCCCAATCAAAGAAAGAACTGAAAGATGCTGGTGTTGCCTCAAGAATTGAAAACACCAGCAAACTCGAAAAAAAATCAATAGTGAACTTTATTGAGTCAACTGAAAAGTACGACGCCAATGGAAATAAAACGGAAGCTATTGAATATAAAAGTGACGGCGATATAAAAAACTACGATCAGTTTGAGTATAACGATAAAGGAAAACTGGTTAAAGAAACGCATATTGACCCTCTTAGTAAAAAACCAAAAGAAACGATAGAGTATACTTATGGAGAAGATGATAAATTAATAAAAGAGGTGTACTACAATAAGAAGAATGAGCTAACTAAAACTGTAGATTATAAGTACGAGAATAAATTGAAGATTGAGAAAAAGACCACCAATAGCAGTGGCAAAGTAATCGAGACCAAAACTTATACATACCAAAAGAAATAATGAGCCCTATCCTTCCACTATTTAGTTCACTTTTCGATCAGGTAGCAACTATTGATTTAATCATTGCATATTTGGTGCACACCGTTGTGCTTATCATTTTGATCTTTGCTATTTACTACACCACATATAGAAGAAAGAATTTTGTATTTACTTTTTTCCTAATTGGCTCTATAGTTTTCTTTTTATCCTACATAATGAGCAAGCTCAACCTGGATATCGGTTTTGGTTTGGGTCTGTTTGCGATTTTCGGAATTATTCGTTACAGAACGGATCTTATTCCTATTAGAGAAATGACCTATTTATTCATTATAATAGGTCTTAGCGTATTAAATGGAGTAACCAGAGATACGTTGTCATTTTCAGAGGCCGCTGTCTTAAATCTTTTAACTCTGATAACCGTACTTGTTTTCGAAAAAGTACTGAATTTACGCACCGAGTCATTCAAGGTAATAGTTTATGAAAAACTTGAACTTCTTTCTCCCGGCAATGAAGAAGCATTGAAGCTAGATGTTAAACAACGAACAAATATTCCGGTGGAAAAAATAGAGGTTCTGAAATATAATTTTACAAAAAACAACGTATTGCTAAAAGTATACTATCATTCAAAGAAATCAGAAAGTGGAATTGGCTCCGAAAGTATAGATGATGGTGATGATGATTAGAAAACTTCTCATACTTGTTTTTTATTTATTTCAGAGTCTTGCGTTCGGTCAGGCAATTAATGATTTTGGAACCTGGTGGGGAGCCCAAGTAAGAAAAACATTTCTTAAGGATTTTAGAGTTTCGGTAGCAGCCGAAGTACGTCTCAATGAAAACTCTTCGTTTGTAAAAAACTTCTACGTTTCCCCTGCTTTCAGATATCAACCTTTGAAATGGTTGTATATTGGAACAAGTTATCGTTTCGATAATCGCTATGAAGCAGTTGACAGATATTTTAATCAAAGACATCGGATAGCTTTTGATCTTGGCTTTATGTATGACGTAAAACGATTTGAGCTTGAATACCGGACCCGATTTCAAATGCATTGGGAAAACTACTTTAGCAGTAAGACTGATTATCCTGTAATGTATAGCAGAAATCGACTTGCGATTACTTATAAATGGCCTCAATTACCTTTAAATACTTCCCTGAGTGGGGAATTATGGCTTCCCATAGAGACAAATACTGAGCTGAATAGATTTAGAATAATCCTTGCACAGGAATACCGTCTAAAGAAAATACATCGATTCCAATTAAGATTTATTTTTCAAACTGATTTAAATACCCCTACGCCTGTAAGAGATTATATTTTATCCGTTCGGTACATATTCGCTTTTTAGCGCATATATTTCCGAATAACCACGTATGAATTTGATGTTAGAACTTCTCCTTCAGCCTTTAGAATAAACTGATTATTTTCGGTAGCGATAAGATACTTTCCATCCTCTGTTATAAAGTAGAATTTATTATCACCAAGGGATTTAATACTAAATAAAGAAGCGTTAAGAATATTTACTTCATCAATAAAAACAAAATTGGTAGATGCGTCAACCCTGCAATAAAATTTTGTTTCGGAAGACTGAACGGTAAATTTATCTTTTGATGAATTGTACCGTATTTTAAACGCATCACAGTTTGAAGCGTGTTTATGATTTGCTTTTACTCCCGTATGTGTACCGTCGGTTGAACATAAAAATCCGGCATCAATAAACTTAATGGACGATTCCATTTCCGTTATTTCCTTCAAGCTATAATAAGAACCATTGCCTGTTACTTCTTTTGAATAATCAGGATACGAAATCAGCATTTTATAATCAGGTGGATAATGAATTTTTCGCCAGATGGCTTTATAGGTTTTAAAATTCATTTGATCGTAATGTATAATTCCGTTGCTGTATTGCCATGCCTGAAAAAGATTTAAGATGGTGCATAAGATAATGAACAACGCCATTGGTGTTGCCAACCACCATTTCTTTTTATGAAGAAGCGATGCAATAGAAAACGCAAGTAAAGGGTAAATATCAATCATGGGTCGCATACCATAACAACCTCCATAAGACCATGCCCACCAGCAAGAAATTACATAGAGAAACACTGGAAAAATAATAAGCACTGGAAAAAAGATTGGTTTTGCCTCTCGCCATAAACTCCAAAACCCAAGCATAGCCAACAGCATAACCGGCGTATAAATCAACCAACCTTTGCGAAATGAAAATAAAACGTCGAGAATTAACGGTCGACCCCAGAAAAAAATTTCATTGAGGTAAGAGTAAAAGATCCAATTCCCGGTAGCATATTTCCAATAAATAAACTGAGGTATTGCGGGTAAAATAAAAATAACGGCAGCAAGTAGAATATGCTTCCAATTTTTTCGGAGAAGTTGAATTTTTGAACCAAGTGTCTCCTTGCTATGAACTCCATAGATAAATGGAAAGACCCCTAACAAAAGATTGACCGGCCGGATGAGAGCTAGCATAGAAATTGAAAACGCTATAATCAGTATTGATATTAGTTTTTGTCGATCATGATACGCAATGGTGAAGTAAATAAGAATACTTAACCACATGAAGTTTACTCCATGTGTAAATAGTGGCTCACCATTGGTATACCAAACAAGATTTGTAGTTGCAATAAGCAAAAACAAAGTAGAAATGACAACTGCATGAGAGAAAAACCGAAACAATGCTTTTCCCAAAAAAAATAATCCAATACAAACATAAATCCACATACCTATAACTAAAATGGATTGGGTTCGTTTAGAATATCCATCGTCATTTTCTCCGTTTATGGAACTAATTAGTTGAGATATCCCATAGAATGGAACATACATATAAGCCATCCCAATGCTCCGTTTATTTACATGATGTCCATCAGGAGTGGTTAGTGGCCAAAATAGTTGCGGACAACCATGCTCAAAACTCAGATCCTTACATTCAAAAGCAGCAGGAACGAAACTATAATATTCTGTTACATCACTACTAATATGAGCTCTGTCGAATGTTTTTAAATAACCACTCACCCCCTTAAAAAAGACTAATGCGATAACGCAAACAAAAAGCAAGATGAGATTTTGTCTTTTGGACGATGGTATATTTATTGAATCCCTCATTTTTAGCTGGTTAAAGAAAGGTATTTTTTTTGAGTTGATTGCTTATAACGACCGGTAAGACTCAACTCGGCACCGACTGCCCGGGGTTAGAAGCAAGTAGCCCGGAGCCTAGTGGCCATAAAGGACACGGGCGAGGACTAATGCGGATAACCCGCAAAGGCAGCATAAAAACAGGTATTTTATAAGAAAATGAGGCTAAAATTTAACATTTGAATACTAAAATGGGTATTATTATTGTTTTAATTTTGGAAACCTCTTTACTAATACTATGAGAAATTATAGCAGACCACTAATCGTATTTTGTCTTTTTCTATTCCTCTGCACAGCAGGGTATAGCCAACTAATTAACCAAAAGGATTCTAAAGGCAAGAAAACGGGCCTTTGGGAAACCAAATACAAAAATGACTCCATTAAAAGCAAAGGCTATTATAAAGATGGCAAAGCAATCGGGCTTTGGACTTACTACTATGATAGTGGTGAGTTAATGGCTTATATGGAACATTTGACGGATGGTATCGCTTGCAATTTTAAATTATTTGACGCTTCGGGCCCAAGAATTGCCGAGGGAATTTATATAAATGATAAAAAAGACGGAGACTGGCATTACTACGGAATAGATAGTAGTAAGGTAATGGATGAGACTTATTTAAAAGGAGTAAAAACCGGTGAGGAAAAAGTGTATTATCCGAAAACTGGAAAGTTATTTCAAACTACCAATTTTAAGGAAGGGAAAAAGAACGGATGGTGGAAACAATTTTATCCCGATGGAATTTTAAAAACCGATGCAACTTATGTGAATGATACTTTATCAGGAAAATCCACTTACTATCACGCTAACGGAAAAAAGAATCTCGAAGGAAATAACATTCAAGGGTTACGTCATGGAGAATTCTTCGTTTGGGATGAGAAAGGAAAACTACTAGAAACGCTGCATTATAAAATGGGTATTTTAGATGAAAAAGACATGAAACGTCATTTGGAACCTGATTATCAAAAAACTTATCCCGAAGATGTTATTTATCAAGGAGGATTTGAACAATACAACCCCAACTATAACGGGGGTGGAGGCTACTGAGGCTAATGCCGTAGCGGTTACTTATGAGAAAAATTATTTTTTGTTTACTTCTTGTTTCAATATGTTTTGCTTGTGGGAAAAAAGAAAAACCTCCTGTAACAGTTAATCCTTTTGTAACAAACAACATTCCTGCGAAAAAAAATCATGTTAAAATTATAAGGGTTGCAATTGCTCCCTATCACGAAATTGATTCTGCAACCACAGCATTAATTGCAAAAGAGTTTGAAGACTTTTACATAAACGTAAAAACCTTGATTCTGCCAAGAAAAATTATGTCGGATTCTTTATTGGCAAATTCACTCACAAGATATAATGCCAATAAGATTCTGAATCATCTTGCACTTATAAAACCTAATGAAGTAAATTATATTTTGGCTATAACGGATGATAGAATTGCCGCCTGCGGAGATTCAATCCATGAAACGGGTGTCGCTGGTTTAGGGAACCGCCCTGGAACGTGTTCTGTAGTTTCTACGGCAGCACTAAAAAACAAACTTACCGATTCAACTCAATTCACTCCTCGTTTAATTAAGGCAACCATGCATGAAATGGGACATAACTTTGGGTTGTTTCATTGTAAAAATAAAAAAGATAAAAAATGTTTAATGCGGGATGCTGGTGGAACCATTAAAACCTTAGACGAAGAAGATGTTCATCTATGCGATAAATGTGTTGACTTACTTAAGAAAAAGGGAATCAACGTTCGAAAGAAAAATAAATAAAAAACGCTTAACTTAGTACTCTATTAAGCCCCCTTTTGAAAAAGATTGTCATCATATTCATTGCTGTATTTTCCATAACTTGTCTGGTGGCATTATTTTTTTATTTGCATCAAAAAGATCAGGAATTTTTTGATGAGACTTCACCCTCCTTTATGTACACTGATTTTGGAGTTTATGTTCCTACTCAATTCTCAATTTATGGAATTGACGTATCAAGACATCAAAATAGAATCAACTGGAAAGAGGTAAAAAAGATGAAAGTTCAAAATATTGAAATTGATTTTGTTTTTATAAAAGCTACCGAAGGGAAATTCATGAAGGATAAACGCTTCAAAGAAAACTGGAAAGAAGCTAAACAAAACGGAATCACCAGAGGTGCATATCACTTCTATTTGCCGGATGGAAGTCCGGAAACACAAGCAACCAATTTTATGGAATCTGTAAAACTATTACCTGGCGACCTTCCGCCAGTAATTGATATTGAGGACCGAGGTGTTGGTGCACATAAAGCATTTATCGCTAACATTAAAATTTTCATTGATGACGTAAGTGATTATTGCGATTGCAAACCTATTATTTATACCTACGATTCATTTTACGATGACTATCTAAGAGGTCAATTTACAGGTTATCCTTTGTGGATCGCAAGATACGGAGCGGAAAAGCCAGAGGAAGACCGATTCAGCTTTTGGCAATTCAGCGATAAAGCCCGCGTGGATGGAATAGGTCCGAAAGTGGACATGAATGTTTTCTCCGGAGATTCTGCTGCTTTCAGTAATTTATTGATTCAGGAAATACCCAAACCGTAATTATAAAAAATGTTAGCCTTGAAGCTTGCACACTGGTTATGATTAGTTTTGTGTCCTAAATCATTTAACCACCATGTGGATCTTATTATCATCTATACTTCTTGTGGTTATCATTATCTTGATTATTGCGAATCTTCCTCAATGGGGAAAAGCTCCTGGGGGAAAAAGAAAACCACGAATTTTAAAATCACCGCAATACGGTAAAAAACAATTCGAGAATTTTTCACATACGCCCAATTTTGCCGAAGGTTATACCATGGGAAAAGTAATGAAGCAGTTTTTATTCGGGAAAAAGCCAAATAATAATCCTGTAAACAAAATTCCTGCTCAAAAATAAAATTTTTCTGCTCAATCCGATCAATCTGTTATTACCTGGTTTGGCCATTCCTCCTATTTATTACAAATCCATAATAAAAACATATTGATTGATCCTATTTTTAGTGGTCATGCTTCTCCGTTTTCATTTTCAGTAAACTCATTTAACGGAGCTGATATTTATTCTGTGGAAGACTTTCCAGAAATAGATATTTTATTAATCTCTCATGATCATTATGACCACCTAGATTATAAGACCATAAAAAAAAATAAGATCAAAAGTAAAATCGGTTGTTACTTCTTTAGGTGTTGGTTCTCATTTGGGAAAATGGGGTTATGACCCAAAGATTATTCATGAATTGGATTGGTGGGAAGAAGTTCAAATAGAACATTTAAAATTTACGGCAACACCATCACGTCATTTTTCGGGAAGAGGGCTTAAAAGGAATCTTACATTATGGTCATCATTTGTTTTGAAACGAACGATAAAACTATTTATTTGGGTGGTGATTCAGGTTACGATTCTCATTTTAAAAAGATAGGAGGAAAATGGGAAAAATTTGATCTTGCCATTTTAGAATGTGGTCAATACAATTTAGCCTGGCATTATATCCACATGTTACCGAATGAAATTATACAAGCCGCAAAAGATTTAAATACTAAAATACTGATGCCTGTGCATTGGGGAAAATTTGCTTTGGCGTTTCATCCGTGGAATGAATCTATTTCCACAGTAATGAATTATGCAGAAGAACAACAAATACCAATACTATCTCCGGGAATTGGTGAAACGGTAAATATAAGTTCTCCCTATTCAAATAAATGGTGGAAAGAATTGAAATAATTTATTTCGGGGCATCTTCTATAAAGATTCCCCAACCGTCATCAATATTGTTTTGTTTATCAAAAGAATTGATCCAATCTAAAAAGGCCAATCTGAATTTTTCGATTTCATCGCGAAGCAGTTGAAGATAATGTGGCTCTACTAAACCTTCAGCTTTTGCCATGGAAGTTGACGCAAGAAGACTTAAGGCCGCTTTTTTTATGATCACTGCATTTTCCATTCGCAAATGATATAAGCCGCCACCTTCAGCACCGGCAATTTTCGGAGCAATAAGATACGCATCTTCCCGCATGAATCTGCAGGTCATTAATTCATCCTTTTCTCCATCAATGAGCCCAACTATGTTATCGGTAAGTCTTTTTATTTCATGAGCAATAATCATTACCGGAAGGGCTTCAATTCTCTTTCTTTTAGCATCGAGTTGTTTCCGAAACTCTTCATTCGACATTTCGTCCTCATCGTCATCTTCCCACATAATAAATATCCTTAAGAATGTTCGATTGTTACTTTTGTTTTATCAATCGGGTCATACTTTACAAAAATCTCTTCCCCAGCTTGATATAAAGAAATCGAACTATCTTTTATTACACCTTTTACAGTTGCTCCAAATGCAGGCTCATTGTCAGGTAATACCTGAATTTCCATTGTTGCAAGCGGATTGTTTCCGTTTACATTCACACCCATATTAGTAAACTTGGTAACGATTGCTTTGCTATAAATTCCAATAGATTTTATCCTTTCACTGTCCTTTTGCATTTCAGCAAGTTTTTCCTGCAGCTCGTTTATTTGCTGCGGAGATGCATTTGCTAAGGTATTGGCCGCAGCTCCAACATCACCATTATTCATAATCTGCAATTTTTGATGGTTTGTTGGATCAACCATTAAATACACCTGAGTTCCTGATTGATATTGAGTTATTTGAAAATAAGAAATCACTTTTTTTGCAGTGGCAACGTACGCGGGTTGACCAGGAATCTCCACCTGCAATTCTATTTTGCAAAGCGGTTGATTATTGATCCTTGTTCCCGTTTCAGTTACACTTAAAATGGTACCAGTACCTCTAATTCCGGTCTTTAACAACCGATTATAATCCATTGCCGGCTTAATAAATGCTCGGTACATAATGAAAAACATCAATACAAGCATCAGACTTACCCCTGCACCTACCAGTGGATCAGTCATAAAAGCTGCTGCTAGACCAACAGAGCCACCAACAAGTGCTCCAACCAAGGCGATTACCATTCCTGCATTTAATTTCATATTGATTCGAAATTTGGTTGGGATAAATATATAAAAGACCGAATAAATAAAAAGCAAAAGGTAACAGAAGATTAAAAAAATAGGATCGGCCCTCGATAACAAAAATACTCGATGGAGGTATTTGTTACTTAGATCTCCATCGTAAGTTTATTCTTATCATTGAAATCAATCAAACAGGGCAGTTTCCTCCCTACATCAAACCTGCCAGGTTCGTATTCGGGAAGTGGAACTTCTTTATCTACTGTATATGGGTCCACGCCTTCACGGGTAATTTCGAATTGTATGGCATAAACAGAATAGCCATTTTTTACCTGACTGGTCTTCAATTTAAACTTGAGTTCTGCTATACCTTTATGGCCATCCTTAATTATATTGTCAGGATTACCTGCTGCTGACTGATTAACCGGTGGATTCGGATTGAGTGCAACCTTCATTTTATCTGCTGGGTCAGCCTTTATATGAAGTGCCTTTCCTATGGTAAGTTGCTGAATATCTATCATTGAAACAACTTTCTATATGGTAGTTGTATAGGGCTCCTGTCCCGGTAGCGTCACCTGCAAGTCTATGTTTAACAATGTTTTTTGGCAAAGTTCCACCTGTTTTCACAGTCATTCGCGCCTCCCTTAACGAAAGGATAACTGCGGTACCTGATGTTCCTACTTGAAGGATTCGTGTATCATCGCCTCCTGGATTGAAAGCTTTCTTTAAATTCGAGAAAAAACCCATGTTGATTGATTTAGTTTGGTTGATATAAGTCAAATATATAAAACACTGCCAAATAAAAAAAGTTAAGAGGCCTAGCTCCAAACACCTTGATTTTAAAGACAATTAATAATTCCGTACCTTTGCGAATCGGTAATGGATGATTAAGTTAGTGAGTTATTAGGTTCGTCCAATAACTTAATAACCCGTTACCTTAATAACTTCAAAATGAGTAAAGGTAGAGTTTTAGTGGCCATGAGTGGTGGTATTGATAGCAGTGTAACAGCTTTATTGTTGCATAAAGAGGGGTATGATGTGATTGGTATTACCATGAAGACCTGGGATTATGCAAGTTCTGGCGGAAGTAAAAAAACTACTGGTTGTTGTAGTCTTGATGATATTAACGATGCTCGGGCATTGGCAGTAGATCATCATTTTCCTCATTATATTCTTGATATCCGTGCTGAATTCGGTGATTTTATCATCGACAATTTTGTTGAAGAATACATGGCCGGAAAAACTCCGAATCCATGCGTTTTATGTAATACTCATATTAAATGGGATGCATTATTGAAACGTGCTGATCAATTGGAATGCGAATTTATTGCAACGGGTCATTATGCGCAAGTTCGTAAAGAATCTAACGGAAGATATGTAATATCGAAAGGCTTGGATGAATCGAAAGATCAATCGTATGTTTTGTGGGGTTTAAAACAAGAAGCTTTAAAAAGAACGATTTTCCCTTGTGGAGGATATACCAAAAAAGAAATTCGTCAAATGGCGCTTGATTTTGGGTATGAATCTCTCAGCAAAAAAGCAGAGAGTTACGAAATCTGTTTTATTCCCGACAATGATTACCGTGGATTTTTGAAACGTAAAGTGGAAGGCTTAGAAGAAAAAGTAAATGGCGGAACTTTTATTGATAAAGAAGGGAATATTTTAGGAACACATGAAGGTTATCCGTTCTATACCGTTGGTCAAAGAAAAGGATTGGGAATTGCCTTAGGGAAACCTGCATTTGTAACCAAGATTATTCCTGAAACCAATACTGTTGTTTTAGGTTACGATGGTGATTTGGATGCAACCACCATGCGTGTTAGAGATTTAAACATCATCAAATACGAAAATTTACCGAATACCATTGAGGCACTAACAAAAATACGCTACAAGGATAAAGGACACATGAGTTCAGTAACTCAGGAAGGCAACAACAATGCCTATGTTACATTCTTTGAACCGGTTCAGGCTATCGCTCCTGGTCAGAGTGCTGTTTTCTACGAAGGAAATGATTTAATCGGTGGAGGATTTATCGCAAGAGACTAAAAAGGATTTTTTAATTTGGATTGCCTATTTTAGATGTTTTAGGCGCCTACCCTATGTTACGGGCTCTCTATTCGCTTGGTGCTTCGTTGCACTACGCACTAAACCCTTCACAGCGGTGGCGCATAACCAAAACAATTACTCCTTTTGCAATTTCAACAATTCCTTCGCTTCTTCAATTTTTTCATCAGATGCTTTTTCAATGATCTCGAGTTTGCCCAGAAATTCAACATTGGCTCCCTTTTCAATCAATAAACCACCTTTTATAGTAACATTCGAATTTTTGCCGAAAACAACATTCGTTCCTCCTTTTATTACAACTTTAGTATTATTGCTTTCTACCTCCTGGGGCTGCATCTTGAATAAGCTGTTACAATGTGCACAACGAAGAAAATCTTCTCCTTCTTTTTTAAAATCTGTTGATCCGCATTGGGAACATTGACATTTGGTGGCCATAATGAGGGGTTTTTGTTTTACTAAAATACTCATTTAAATATTATGGCATCTCCCATTCTCAATGCTGACACAAATTATGTCCCCCTTCAGGGCTCTGATATTATATAATTCGTTATGCATGGTAGGTCTTCGACCTACCATGATAAATGTCGCCCCTTAAGGGCTGCAATAAAAGCTAATAGATTTACGATATACCCAATTTATCTGAAAAAGGCTGCTCATCATCTATGTCCTGAAAGGACATTACTCTTTAACACAGGGCTTAGCCATGTGGGATAAATGCACATACTACAACAGAGCCCTGAAAGGGTGAGATAAGCGCCAGCGATGTGAAGGGGAAGCCACGCGATAGCGGGGCCGAAGCAACGCGAAGCCCGCAACGTAGCGAAAGGCGCCCAGATAAATTTAAATATTTCTAATTCTAGCCATTACTCCTAATGGCAAATCAACATTCTGTTCTGATTTTAAAAAGATCTCACCTATATGATATTCTTTCGGCTGCATTTTAAAAGTTTTCAAATCTGATTGTAACATATTGTCAATGATGAGACTTGAAAATCCTAAAGAGTAAGTATTTAATATAAGGAAGTATTCTTCTTTATCGAGTAACTGTAAAACATCCTTCAACATTTCGTTGATATTTTTTTCCAGTTTCCAACTTTCACCATTTGGACCGTGACCAAACGCAGGAGGATCTAAAATAATTCCATGATAAGTCTTCCCTCTTTTTAATTCACGTTTTACAAATTTAACTGCATCTTCAACCACCCAACGTACATCTTGCAAACCTGACTCTTCCATATTTCTGTTCGCCCAATTTATCACTTGTTTGATGCTATCTACATGATATGTTTCTGCACCTGCAACATTCGCTGCCAATGATGCTCCACCTGTATATGCAAATAAATTTAGAAAACGCGGATTAGGTGTTTTCATCATTTTAATGGATTCATAAATATAATCCCAGTTGGTTGCTTGTTCGGGAAAAATACCCACGTGTTTGAATGCTGTTAATCCAAGATCAAAAACGATTTGGTAGTTAGGATGCTGATAAATGAGTTCCCAATTATCGGGCATGTTCTTCGTTTTATTCCATTTACCGGAATTGCTGGTGGTACCAACAAAATTTACATGGGCTAAACGTTTCCATTCCGACTCTGCCAATTTTTTATCCCAAACTGCTTGGGGCTCCGGACGAATAGTAATATAATCTCCAAATCTTTCCAGCTTTTCAAAATTACCGCAATCAATTAACGAATAATTTTTCCAGTTCTGAGGGCTAAAAAGTTCAATTTGTTTCGACATGGTTATTTTTTATATAGAACATTAATGACACTAATGACACTGATGTTACAGATTTATACAGATAAAATCCGTTTACACCGATATAAATCTGCCACATCAGTGTTCAATTATTTTTAAAAGGTAACACCTATTTGTCCGCTCCAATAGATCACGGACATATTTTGAGCAAATGTACTTTGATGTGTAGTTGTATTCCCAGACACTCTTTCTTCAACAATTAAATTTGTAAACCTTGGACGGGCATACATATATTCTAATCCACTCCCTATATAAAATGATTTATACACTCTAAATCTAAATGAAAAGTTTGCGGATAGCATCCAACCTCCACCATAAGATTGATATGATTTATAAAAAATAGTTCCACCTTGGGTAACATCGATATCAGGCATTTCTGCCCAAAGATAACCTCCTGTTATGGACGCATCCAAAATCCATTTATCTTTTATGGGCGGACGGTATGCAAACATAAACCCTGCTGATGCATATCCGAAACGATAATTGTTTGCACGAGGTTTTTCTTCAATTCCATTTTCCTCATATACATGTTTTTTAATAGGATTGGTATTAATGGGTAACATCCCCAATCCTCCCGAAAAACATAATCCTACAAATTTGAAAGGTTTAATTCCCATTCTAAATTCAATCATACCTCCTGTTGAAGCATAACCTGATGCAGAATCCTTCACATCATTATTGGCCACTCTGCCTAATGGAATCGCAACACCCGAGCTTACCTGAACATTCAATATATCCTGCGCATGAATCGATGATCCAAATAGAATAATTAAAAGAGTAAATAGTGATTTTTTCATTGAGGGCAAAGTTACTAATTATAGATGAGAGGTAAAAACGGGCCGGAGATTAGGCTAAAGCTCAATGTCTATAGGCCTTACGGCGATTAACGCCGCCCTTGTAACTCAAGCTACCTCTGGCCTCGCTAAGCTCGGATTTGCAAAAAAAAATGCAGCTATTGTATTATATTTGACTTATAAATATTCAAACTATGGCAATTAAAGTAGGCGACCAAGCCCCGAATTTCAATTTATACAACAGCGATAAACAACAAATTTCTTTAGAAAGTTTACGTGGAAAAAATGTTCTTCTACATTTTTATCCGTTGGCATTTACAGGGGTATGTACAAAACAATTGTGTAATGCAAGAGATAATATGGAAGTGTATACAAAATTAAATTGCACTGTACTTGGAATTTCCATTGACACCCTATTTTCGTTGAAGGTTTTTAAAGAGCAACAAGCACTTACATTCGATCTACTAAGCGATTTTAATAAGGACACTATCAATGATTATGATATGTATCTCGAAGATTTTGGTTTGAATATGCATGGAGTTTCAAAACGCGGTGCATTTATAATTGATAAAGAAGGTGTTGTAAGATATGCGGAAGTTTGTGCTGAGTTAACTGATCAGCCCAACTATTCGGCCATTAAAGAAGCGTTGGAAAAACTATAGTTATTTCTTTATTCTTTTAAAATCACCTGGATCAAAACATAAGGATTGGTCTGTTAATGTTTTGTCGGTGTAGTCATGGAATATATTGATAAATCCACTTTCGGGATAATAAACAAATCCAATTCCTGCTGTATTGGAATTTAATCCATTAGCCCCGTTGTACGTTGCAGTGCCTTCATATTCCATTTGTGGACAAGCTGCATCATTAGCAAACATTTGAAAATCACTTTTTACGTTGAGTTTCCAGGAATATTCTTTCCCTTTGATCTTGGTGATATCTAAAGTTCCGGTTTGGATATAGTTCCTTGTTTTACTAAATGCTTCCCAATGACCTTCCCACTTAGGTGGTGTAAAGTTGTTGGTTGGTTTAGAAAAGGATGCCATCGAAATGGCGATTAAGCATAATAATATTGTTCTCAAAGGAGTGAAATTTAACTACTGAAGGTAATAGCATAATCGTCGTTGAATCTCTTTTAGTTTACGAATGGACTACTTAAGTTCATTAACGGATTACTTCCTATCCAACACCATAGTTGTCAACCTACTTATTGCCACCATTTTCCCTGCCGCATTTTTAATTTCAATGCTCCATACATGGGTGCTTTTACCCACGTGAACAGCTTTGCAAGTTCCAGTAATAAATCCACTACTTTCTGAGCGAAGATGATTGATGTTCAATTCTAAACCTACAGGAATTTGTTTTTCAATGTCAAGACACATCATTGCTGCAACCGATCCTAATGTTTCGGCCAAAGCTGCTGATGCTCCCCCATGCAAAATTCTAAAGGGCTGAACCGTTCTACTGTCGACTGGCATTTTTGCGGAGACAGAGTCTTCGGTCAACTCGGTAAATTCAATGCCGAGATTTTCGTTGAGGGTATTTTTGTTGAGATCATTGAGCTCTTTTAATTCGTATTGTTTAAACCAAATCATACTAGGTTATTTTATATTTAAAAGTTAACGTTTTACTACTCGAAGTATTAATTTTTACTTACGACCCGAACCAAGTTTCAATTTCGTCTCAATGTTCATAACGACTCGTTAGTAGGTTCATTTTTGTTTTTACTTCGAGTTATGGCCACAAAAATATATCCCATCTGTTCTTCGGTCTTTTATGTTCCAACCATTCAAAGCCATCCAATCTAAAATCAGCTGGATTAATTTTATCCAACGGTTCTAAAACCCCAACAGGTTTCTTTTTAAAAATAATTTTATCAAACTTCCTATCGTTAATGTAAATTGTAATGTCAACACATTCCACTTTATTCATTCCAATAATAGATCCATCATCCTGCTCGGGATAATAAATAGTTTTTCCACCACCAAACACATCCACCTTTGCTAATTCATTGTTTTTAAAATGCCCTTTCATATCATCTCCACCAATCTGATTAAACATAACGGAATCTACCTGCTGAATAATGAGTGCTGTAGTGAGCATTTCCATCCAGTAAACTTTACTCTTTCCAATATTTACATTTATATTCTCTGCTGTTACCTGGTTCTCGTCGTTCCAGATGACAGGTTTAAAAAACATTCTTATCAAACTATCTGCCTGAGTATAGGTTAATGAATCGCAAGCCCCTTGCATATCCTTTTTATAAAACTTTACATGATGAAAACAATTTAAAACTCTTTTCCCCAGTGTATCCTCTATCGCTAATAAAGTATCGGCATGTAAAAAGAGGGAATCTCCATCGTCAAAAACCTGAACCATTTGTGCACTGTCAGTAACCAAATACCGTTCAATGTTTTTTTCTGTCTCTGCATATTGCCCGTAGATGGTTATATTTTCAACTGTATCTTCAATAGAAACATTTCCAGTGGCTGTTCCATAACCTCGTTTGCGTTCGTAGTATAAACTATCACCCTTTAGAATATTTCCTTCTGCAATTACATAAGCATTCTTGTTGAACTGAGCTTTGTCGTTAATTTTATCATACCAACCGTTTTCGCAGTAGATAAATGATTGCTTGCTCACAATTGTTGATGGCCCCTTAAAATAAGTAATGTCTTTTACCGTATTGTAAATCATGGTATCCGAATACAAGGTGTATTCCGAATTTTTCATAACCACATCTCCTTTAAAAGCAAATTCTTTTCTTCCAACATAATAATAACCTTTTTTACTGGTGAGATTATCCCTATCAGTAACCGTCGTTGATGAATCACCATAATATGCCATTCCTGCATTTCTATCGTAAACAATCTGTTCGCTATTCAACGTAAGTTGTTTGTCTATCAAACGAACTTTCTTTTTTAAAGTGGCGATCTTTTTATTCCCCTCATATTCCATTTCCTCTCCATACATGTCAAGAGAATCTCCTTGTTGAATATGGATATGCCCATAGGCACGTGCAATATTATCATCATCCGAAATAATTGCACTATCGCAAAACATCATGGCACCATCATGGTGTAAAACAACATGACCGACAAGTTTCTGATACGATTTACCTTTTACATTGTATCCGGTAAGCATATCAGCATTATAAATGTCAATTACCTTAACAGAATCTTTAGGAAGGGGTACGGTAGTTTGAGAAAAAGCATTACTGTTCATTAAAAACAGAAATGCGACTCCTGTGATTTTGAAAATATTTTTTCGGGTGATTATTATTTTAAGCAACAACCAATTCATTTCTTATGATCGTTTGTTCCCTGTCGGGCCCTAACGAAATAATGGTTATAGGAACGTTTACCTCTTGTTCAATAAAATGAATATAGGCCATAAATTCAGCAGGAAGTTCATCCATTGATCTGCATTTTGTAAGGTCGGCTTGCCATCCTTTCATACTCATATAAACAGGTTTTAGTTCGTTGTTCACCACATCAAACGGAATTTGATTGGTTTTAGTACCATTCAATTCGTATTGAGTGCAAACTTGTAACTCATCAAAACCACTTAGTACGTCAGCCTTCATCATAATTAACTGAGTAACTCCGTTTATCTGAATCGCATATTTAAGGGCAGGGATGTCTAACCATCCACAACGACGAGGTCTTCCGGTGGTCGAACCAAACTCACGACCTACCTGACGCATCCTTTCACCTGTATCATCATGCAATTCGGTGGGGAACGGACCACTACCAACTCTTGTACAATACGCTTTAAAAATTCCAAAAACTTCACCAATTCTATTCGGGGCAATCCCTAATCCGGTGCATGCACCTGCACAAACTGTGTTTGATGATGTAACAAACGGATAACTTCCGAAATCAATATCCAATAAAGTTCCTTGTGCTCCTTCGGCCAAAACTTTTTTATTTGAATAGATGTATTCATTTACCATGTGCTCGCTATCAACCAAATTTAATTTGGTAAACAATGAAATACTTTCCATCCATTCTTTTTCAGCAGTTTCCAAATCATAATCGGTAAAACCGTATGATTTTATCATCTCCAGATGTTTATTTTTTAATCCGGTATATTTTTCCTGGAAGTTTTTTAATTCAGTATCCCCAACTCTCAAACCATTTCTTCCGGTTTTATCCATGTAAGTGGGGCCAATTCCTTTTAGAGTAGAACCGATCTTTGCGGTTCCTTTCGATGCTTCACTTGCTGCATCTAAAATTTTATGGGTAGGTAAAATTAAATGTGCTTTACGCGAAATAAATAAATTTTTGCTTACATCAACTCCACGTTCGGTAAGTTTCTCAATTTCTTTTTTTAGAACGATGGGATCTATTACAACACCGTTTCCAATCAAGTTGATTTTATCAGAATGAAAAATCCCACTCGGAATAGTATGCAATACATGTTTTATTCCATCAAATTCCAAAGTATGTCCAGCATTCGGACCACCTTGAAACCTTGCGATCATTTGGTAATGTGGTGTAAGCACATCAACGATTTTTCCTTTTCCTTCATCGCCCCATTGTAAACCTAAAAGTACATCAGCTTTTGTAATCATTCTATATATATTTTTCTAGACGTTCGATTTTATTTTCTCGATAGCATCCTTTTTATTTTCAGTGATGGTAAAAATATGAGATAGTTTGGTCATTATAAAAAGAGATTGTATATGTGTTGATAAATTACACAAAACAGTTTCTCCGTCATTATTCCTAGTTTTTGTGAGAATATTCAGTAAAACGTTGAATCCTTCGCTACTTAAGTGGCTTAGTTTACCCATATCCACTATAAAATTTTTACATCCTGCTAGGTCTTTATCAACAGTTTTAAGCATTTCTTTCCCGTCGAAAGTGGATAATAAAGACCCTTCCATGGTAATAAGAGCATGGTCTTTTTTTGATTCTAATTTATATGAAAAAGGCATGGTGTTAAGATTTTAAATTTGAAGTAGTAGCTGCTTCTTTGTTCTTCAATTTTTCGGAACAAACATTGTTTTTGCAACTTCCATAAAGAATAAAACTATGACTCATCACATCAAAATTTAAAAGGTCGGCCACGCCAGATTGAATATGATGTAAACGCGGATCGCAAAACTCCACCACTTTTCCGCAATCAGTGCAGATTAAATGATCGTGTTGGCGATGACCTACCGTTTTTTCATATTGAGCCAAACTTGAACTGAACTGATGTTTGCGAACAAGATCACATTCCAATAAAAGATCAAGTGTATTGTAAACAGTTGCACGACTTACTCTGTATTTTCTATTTTTCATATTGATATAGAGTTCTTCTACATCAAAATGTTCGTGTCGTTGGTAGATCTCATCCAAAATGGCAAAACGTTCAGGCGTTTTTCTGTGCCCTTTGCTTTCCAGATAATTTTCAAAAATCTGTTTTACTTTATCAAGTATCTCCGGTGAACCCATTTAATAGCTGTTTTCAGCTCTACAAAGGTAAGAATTTTTATCATTTGGGGTCCTGCCGGCCAAGTGCCGCTAAAGGCCACTGGTGCGGCCTCAAGCGGCACTTGGCCGGCACCGGGCTTTCCGCAGCAGTGCCCTACCGGGCAGCTACTTGCTGCAATCCCTGGTCCGGCATAAAAATAATTATTTTACCGTTGGAGATTATTTTAAGTATTACACAAATACCAATACAAAAGCTGCGATAATTAGAATCATAGTAATCGCAAGAAACAACCAGGCAAGTCGGGTTCTATATGATGGGACGAATTTACTTGGCCGAATATTAATCAACATCACGATAAAACTGAAGAAAATATCGATAATAGAAAAGATAAAGGATATTATGGCAAATGGAGAAATAAAGAAACTAAAAACAAACGATACGAATGCTACAGAAATTGCAATAATCGACATAACAAAAAGAGTCTGAGATTTTTCCCTTTCCTTTTCCTTATCAAATACAACTCTATCCTTTGGAATAAAATACTCTCCATTACGCAGTGTAATATTGTCAATCTATTTGGTTTTAACCGTGTACAGTCGTCCTTTTAGATCATCACATTTTTTATAATGTACATAATCATCGCCAATTTCAATTACAATTGCATTAATTCTTTCGCCGGTTACCATATATACCACATCACAACTATCATCCAACGGATTCTTTTTGTTCAATGGAATATGATTTATTTCCTCCACTTTTTCAATGATGGTTATTGGAGATTTGGTGGAGGTATCAGAAATGGTTTGAGAAGATCTCTCTACATTTGAAATATTTTTAGGTGTTGATTCCTTTTCGGCCACAACAACATTTCGTTCAACCCGTTTAGAAACTTCCATATGATAACCTGGTCTGTATCTTCTCTTCACCATTGAAAGTGAACATGACGACATAATCGCAACGATGAGAAGCAATAATAATAGGTTTGGTTTAAAAAATTTCACGGGAAAAAATTTAGTGATTGATTAAATTATTGGCGTGTTCCTCTAAAAGAATAATCATAATATGAAGAACCTGAATAATAGTATAGATATAAATCGTGAGTGGTTCTGTTAACCGAAGCACCTACGCCATAACTGCCAGCATCTTCCAGAATCAATGATTCACTTCCAAGCGAATATCCCCTGTTAACAGAAATATTGCTAAAATAAAAAGTAGAATTTGAATCTGTCATCAATTCCATATCCACCAGATTCTCCCCTGCATCCAATATTACAAGTTGGCCGGAACAAGTTTTGTAGATTGTTGTTTCAGAGTCGAAATCACCGTTGTAGGTTCCCAAATAATCTGATTCGCTGAAATAAAATTTACAGCTGGCGGTCGTAACAATTGCAACGAGCAGAATTAAAAAATGAATTGATTTGAGTTTCATACATTGAAATTACATTGATTTTCTAAAAATTGATGCTATTCCTAATCCTACCACCACAATCCCATCTATAATAATAATACAAACGCAAAAAAGATCACCAAAAAACCTAGGAAAAGGTCAATATATACAAAACGGAGATCCCTAATATGGGAACCCAGTACCCGCTCCTATGGCAAGTAAACAGTGTTACAGTTACAGGGGTTGTTTTCATTATTTAAATCTAGAACAAATAAACCTAGATATACCAGACATCATCCTAGGGCTAACCCTGAGTTTCGTTCATGCGATCAACAGAAATAATCCCTTCTACTTTTTTCAACTTTTGCACCAACTCGTCCAAGTGTCTGGTATCTTGTACAAACAACGTGATTCGTCCTTCAAAAACACCATCGTTAGAATCGAAATAAATACTTCGCATATTTACTTTCATCTGATTAGAAATAAGTTTAGTGATCTTATTTACTATCCCCACTTCATCAATCCCATTTACCTTGATCCCCGTTAAAAATGCAAGATCATCCGCTCCGGTCCACTTAGCCTTTACAACTCTGTACGATTGATTCCCCAAAAGTTGTACAGCATTCGGACATGTGATCTTATGAATTTTAATTCCATCACTCACTGTTACAAAACCAAATACTTCATCACCCGGAATAGGATTACAACAAGGTGCAAGTTTATAATCCAGTTTTTCCTTACTGTCGCCAATCAACAATTCCCCTTCGCGTTTATATTCTTTAACCAGCGAATCAAAATTATCTTTTGCATCTGCCGAATCTTTTCTTGGTTTTCTCTTCAGTTTAGCTGCAAGATATGAATACCAACTCTTCTTACTTTCTTCCGCATAAAAGTTTTTGAGCTGTTGACTCGAAATTGTTCCTTTCCCAATCCGGTAAAAGAACTCCATTGAATCACCAACACCAAAATATTTTAAAAACTTGGGAAGATCATCCTCTACAAAATTTAATTTCAGCTTTTTTATTTTCCTATCGAAGATTTCTCTTCCATCTGTAGCAATTTTTCTTTTCTCCTCTTTTAATGCGGCCTTAATTCTACTCCTAGCTTTCGATGATTTTACAAAGTTGAGCCAATCTTCCTTTGGACTTTGCTTTTCGCTTGAAATAATTTCCAACTGATCACCACTTTGTAAAATATAACTAAGTGGAACTAATTTGGTATTTACTTTAGCTCCCAAACAATGATCTCCTAAATCGCTATGGATTTCGTAAGCAAAATCTAAAGCGGTAGATCCTACTGCCATTGTTCTTAATTCTCCTTTCGGAGTAAATACATAAATCTCGTCAGTATATAAATTCAGTTTGAATGCATCAATAAAATCAACGGCTTCTCCTTCATGATGCGCTTCCATGGTTTCTCTTACCTTGGTAATCCAATCATCCATAGCAGATTCAACCGCATTGTTTTCTTTGTATTTCCAATGCGCAGCTAAACCTCTTTCGGCAATATCATCCATTCTTGTTGACCGCAATTGAACTTCTACCCATTTTCCCGTGGGACTCATAACCGTTACATGTAATGATTCATAACCATTTGCCCGTGGGAAAGAAATCCAGTCACGCAATCTATCTGGTTTTGGTTGATACAAATCTGTTACAACGGAATATGCTCTCCATATATCTGCTTTCTCAACATCCAATGGGACATCAACAATTATACGAATCGCAAAAATATCGTAGATCTCCTCGAATGGGACACCCTTTTGATGAATTTTCTGATAAATAGAATAGACCGATTTGGGCCTGCCCTTTATTGTGTATTTATATCCTTGCTCATTTAATGCATTTTTTATGGGCAATGTAAATCTGCTGATGAATCTTTCTCTTACTCCTTTGGTTTTGGTTAGCTTGGCTACAATATCTTCGTAAGCTTCGGGCTCAATATATTTCAAACAAAGATCTTCCAACTCAGTTTTGATATTGTATAATCCCAAACGATGTGCAAGAGGTGCATACATGAACATTGTTTCAGAAGCGATCTTCAATTGCTTTTCACGCTTCATGTGTTCAAGTGTTCGCATGTTATGCAAACGATCTGCAAGTTTTATAAGGATCACCCGAATATCATCAGAAAGAGAAAGAACAATTTTTCTAAAGTTTTCGGCCTGTACTGATTTTGTATTGTCAAAGACTCCGGCAATTTTTGTTAATCCATCAATGATCAGTCCTGCAGTTTGTCCGAAGTGTTTTGTAATATCTTCTAAAGTTATTTCGGTATCTTCAACCACATCGTGCAGCAAAGCACAAATAACAGAAGTAGAATCTAATCCCATTTCCGAAACTGCAATCATCGCAACTGCAATCGGATGATAAATATAGGGCTCCCCGCTTTTACGACGCATTTCTTTATGCGCATCAACAGCAAGATCAAAAGCTTTTCTAATTTGGGAAAGTTCTTCTTTATCGGTTGTAATTTTTTGTACAGCCCTGCGCAGCTCCTTATATCTGGAGATCAGTTCTAAGCGTTCAACTTCGGCATCCGGGGTATAAACTTCCATGAAAGGGAAAATATAAGTTTAAATATAAGAAAATAAAATGATTGGGTGATTGGCGATTAAGATAACCGGATATTGGGTCGTGCACTTTTCTGCCGCTAACAGCGGCCCGGGGTGCAGAGGCATCCTTTTTTATTGCCATCAAATATATCGAAGACACTGTAGGGGCGTATCACGATACGTCCATGAAAACGAAAACAGAAAGTTTATATGGCGATAAAAAAGATACAGCGGAACACCGGTTTAGCCGCCAAATAAATAATTTAAATAGCTGGAAGAATTTTACCTACCACTTCTCCGAAACCAATTTTTATGTCGCCTTTTTTACAAAATGCTTTCATGATAACTGTATCACCATCCTGTAAGAATTTCCTTTCGGAGCCATCGTTCAATGTAATTGGATTTGCTCCACGCCATGATAATTCCATCATAGATCCATAACTGTTGGGTGTGGGGCCACTAATAGTTCCACTGGCACACATATCACCTATTTGCATGTTACATCCATTTACCGTATGGTGAGCCAACTGTTGTGCAACATTCCAGTATAAATATTTTGTATTTGATTCACAGATCAATGTTGAATCTCCTTTTTCAGTTTTTATATAAACTTCGAGATGAATGTCATAATTTTTTTCTCCATCAAAAAGCAAATATGGCAATACAGGAGTATCTTGTTCCGGACCGGCGCATTTAAATGGCTCCAAAGCATCCATGGTAACAACCCAGGGAGAAACATTGGATGCGAAATTTTTGCTTAGGAACGGCCCTAACGGAACATATTCCCATGCCTGAATATCTCTTGCACTCCAATCATTAAAAATCAACATTCCGAAAATATGTCCTTCAGCATCGGCAGTTGAAATAGATGCTCCCATTTCATTTCCACGCCCGATGATAAATGCCATTTCTAATTCAAAGTCAAATGATTTAGAAGGCCCAAAAACAGGTTTTTCTGTTCCTTCTGGTTTTGTTTGTCCTTTAGGGCGGTGAATATTTGTTCCAGAAATAACGATGCTTGATGCACGACCATGATATCCAACTGGAATATGTTTCCAGTTCGGCAACAAAGGATTATCAGGACGCAACATTTTACCAATATTGGTTGCATGTTCAATGCTCGAATAAAAATCGGTATAGTTTGGGACCTGAACGGGCAACAACATTTCCACCTCAGTTAATGGAATAAGCGCAAATTTTAAATCTACTTTGTTGTTTCTTAGTTCGGTATTGTCTTCCTGTAGCAATTCGCAAACACGGTTACGGGTTAAATTCCAGTATGCCTTTCCTAAGGCAATAAATCTATTAAGCGTTCTTCCCTTAAAAACATTTTCGTTCAGGAAAAGATTGTCGAGATATCCTTTTCTATAGAGAAAAGACATATCTAACACATGTTCACCAATAGCAATGCCAACTCTTGGTTTTTTTATTCCGTATTTAAAGATTCCGTAAGGCAGATTCTGAATTGTAAAATCACTTCCGGCAGGAATATTTACCCAGCTTTTAAGATCAGGAGAATTTGTTTTGTTCATGCGACGCGAATAGATTACAAACCTATTGTTTTTTTTATAAAAAAAGCCCCGATAGTATCGGAGCTTTTCCATGAGTTATTGATGAGCTATTGATAATTATTTTTTAGCCGGAGCTGCATCACCTTTTTCTTTCTTTAAATCAACCACAATTGGGGTTGCTATACAGATTGACGAATATGTACCTACCACAACTCCAATCAAAATGGCGAAGGCAAATCCTCTAACGGCATCTCCACCAAAAATAAAGCTAATGATTAACACAAGGAATACTGTTAATGAAGTATTGATGGTTCTACTCAAAGTGCTATTTAATGCTGAATTAATTAATGTTTTACGATCTCCTTTTTTGCCATCACCCAGGAATTCCCTAATCCTATCGAAAATAATAACAGTATCATTAATTGAGTACCCAATTACAGTTAAGACCGCCGCAATAATGGCTTGATCTAACTCCAGGTTAATTGGCAGAATCCCATCAAAAATAGAGAAGACCGCCAGCACTATTATTACATCATGAAGAAGTGCTATCAGGGCTCCAAGTCCAAAGTACCATCCTTTAAATCGGAAGAATACATATAGGAAAATCATTAATAATGAAAGTGCGACTGCCCAGATAGATTTAATTGCTACATCAGAAGCCACAGTTGGACCCACAATGTAGGACTCTACCAAACCAATCTCATTATCCTTATTTGCAAAATCAACAAACGAAGGCTTATTTTTATACATAGGAGTTACTGCATCATAGATCATCCTTTCGATTTCTCTTTCGGTCGCTGAATCAGTTTTTTCCACTTTGTATTTTGTGATTAACTTGATCCTATCCTTAGATCCGTAATATTTAACCACTGGTGCCGACCCGAACTTAGTTTTAAGTGCATCAGAGATATCAGAAATAGAAGCGTCCTTGTTATCTAAAACAACAGTATACGATCTACCCCCTTTTAAATCAATTCCTAAGTTAAATCCTCTTAAGGCAAACGAAGCAATACCACCCGCAATCAATAATCCAGAAATAACATAAAATATTTTTCTGCGTCCTACGAAATTAAATTTAGGGTCACGTAAAATATTTTCAGTTGGTTTTGTAGAGAAGCTAATGTTCCAATTTTTCTTCAGCATAAATTCAAAAATCATTCTTGACATAAAGATTGCCGAGAACATAGAAGTTAAAATACCAACGAAAAGAACTACTGCAAATCCTTTTACCGGCCCTGCACCAAATATCATTAAGATAATTGCAATAATAATGGTAGTTAAGTTAGAGTCAATAATAGAAGACAAAGCTCTTTTATAACCATCTTCCAAGGCAATCTTCAATCTTTTTCCATGACGAAGTTCCTCTTTGATCCTTTCAAATATAAGTACGTTTGCATCAACCGCCATACCTAATGTTAATACGATACCCGCAATACCAGGAAGGGTTAGGGTTGTACCCAAAGCCGCTAAGGTTCCAAATAGGAAGAATACGTTCCCCATTAAAGAAAGATCGGCTACAATACCAGCTTTCCCATAATAGAAAATCATATAAAGCAGGATAACAATAAATGCTGCTATTAATGAGAATATCCCTGCATTAATGGCTTTTTTACCTAAAGAAGGTCCAACGATTGCCTGCTCAACAATGTTTGCCGGTGTTGGAAGTTTACCTCCTTTTAATATCGCAGCTAAAGCATTCGCTTCATCATACTTAAAATCACCTGTAATCGTAGAAATCCCACCTTTAATGGCGCTTTCTACTGTTGGATAAGAATATACTTCATTATCAAGTACAATAGCAATACAACGACCACGGCCATTTCCTTTTGGTGCATTTGCTGCTGTAATTTTTGCCCATTCTTCGGCACCATCACTATTCATTTTCATAGTGATTCTAAAACCACCACCTCTTTCATTGTCCTGTTCAAAAGATGCATCAGAAATTACATCTCCTTCAAGTGATGGCTTACCTCCTTTTAAAGGTTTCAATGCAATTAGCTGAATTCTTGTTGGATCTTGCTCCATTGGCTTCTTTGTCCAAAGAAGCTTAATGTTTTTAGGAAACATTTTAACTACCTCTGGCATTTTAAGATATTTCATAACCAGAGCTGTATCTCTAATCAACGAAAATCCAACACATGCACCCGGAGATAAGTATTGTTGCTCATCTTCTCCTTTATAGAAGTTGAATTGTAATTTAACAAATAAAGGATGTAACTTTTCTTGTTCAAGATCAGTCAATCCTCCACCCATGTTACCACCAGTTTTTGGAGTATCTGTCTTTAATGAATCCTTTCCTGCTATCGTATCTTTTACAACAACCGTTTGGCTATCGGTATCAAGGGAATCAATCTTAACACCAGCTGTATCAACACTAAGCTTATCTACTATTTTTATTTTAGCTAAATAAGCATCTATTTTTTCTAATATAGGGTATACTTCTGCATTCTCGTAAGTTTCGTAAAACTCCAATTTTGCTGGTGCCTGTAAAAGTTCCTGTACACGTGTAGGATCTTTTACCCCAGGCAGCTCAACCAAAATACGATTGGTACCTTCTAATAATTGAATATTAGGTTGCGTTACCCCGAACTGGTCAATACGAGCATCCAAAACGTCTTTGGTACGAACAATGGCAAAATCAGCTTCTCTTTTAAGGATAGTGACTACTTCGTCATTCTTCATGCTTGATTTAATGAGACTTTGCTCACCATGTCCAAAAATTTGTGGACTTGCTAAACGACCTCCTGGTTTGAATTTCTCAAACTCCTGAGCAAAAAGATCAATATAATTTTTTTGCGAAGTTAGTTTCAACTCAGTAGCACTTATAAGGGCACGGTTAAACGCGCTGTCTGTGGTGTTGTTTGCCATTGCTTTTAAAAGCTCCGGAACAGAAACCTCAAGAGTTACGTTCATCCCCCCTTTAAGGTCAAGCCCAAGGTTGATTTCTCTTTTTTTACAATCTTCGTAGGTATATCCTAAAAACACCTTTTTGGTTTTCATTGAGTCAAGCAATGATTGCTCTAACTCAATGCTGTCGCCTGCCTCAGCATGTACTTTTCTTTCTACATTGCTGGTTACGAATGTAAACGACAAGCTCCAGATACAAGCCAACGCCAACAAAATGGCAAATACCTGTATCGCTCCTTTATTCTGCATAATCCTCTACTTTTACTAATTAGGTTTTCTAAAAAATGTTTGCAAAGATATAGGTTCCAGTGGATATAACAAACTAAAATTCGAGGTTCAGGGCCATAGTACCTACGTCCTGATATTCTTTTTAACTACCTGAATTTCAAACATTTTAACCAAATTTAGGAAGTTTGAGGTTTAAAGTTTGAGGTTTAAAGTTCTCGGTGAGGGGAATTGTATCTCAATACTGAACTTTAAACATTCAACCTTTAACTTTAAACCTTTAACTTTTATCACTATTTTTGAAGTGTTAGCATTTAGATACAGTTGCGAAAAAATGAAAAAAACGATCATTGCTTGTTTTGCCTTTCACTTTCTATTATCCGGGCAATGTTCTGCACAGGTCTTCGGATTCTATCGAACCGATAGTATAATAGTAATCGACAATAGCTTAAGCACAAACGACACCCTCACTGTTGCATGGAGTGGTGGACTTAGTCATTCCGAATTTTCAAATATCGATCTTGATGGTGATGGAATACTTGATCTATACATTTTCGATAGGGTTGGTAATCGTTTTTTACTCCTTCAAAATAATGGGATAGCTAATACAATCAGCTATAAAAATGAATTTACCCAAATGTCTGCGTTTCCAATTTTCAATGATTGGGGATTACTTATGGATTATAATGGTGATGGTAAAAATGATTTGTTTCACTACTATAATGGTGGAATCAGTGTTTACAAAAACATATCCATTCCGGGTACAGTTCAATTTACATTGATAAAAACTCTCGTTAAATCTAACTATGTTCCAAATACATTGCCATTATATGTAAGCCCTGCCGATATCCCGGGAATAGCAGATATTGACCTCGATGGTGACCTGGATATTCTCACGTATGGTTTTTCATCAGGTTGCTTAGAATACCATAAAAATCTTTCACAAGAAACCTATGGACATAGCGATAGTTTGATCTTTATTAAAGAAACAGACAATTGGGGCCTATTCAGTGAAGGTGTTTCATTATATGATATTAACCTTGGTGATAGTTGCGATACAGGTCGCCATTCCGGCTCAACAGTTTTAGCAATCGACATGAACAATGATCATGATAAAGATTTAATTATTGGTGATGCCGGTGGAGGGAATCTTGCATATTTAAGAAACGGTGGCGATTCAAGCTATGCGATAGTGGATTTGATAGATCCTAATTTCCCGCAAAATTATAATTCAACTATCCCCGCCAATATTTCAATTTTTGCTTCTGCTTTTTTTCTTGATGTAAATAATGACAATGCAAAAGACCTAATTTGTTCGAATAGTGCCCCTGGCAGTAGTGAAACTTCAAATAGTATCTGGCGGTACAAAAACATAGGAACAACAGCCAATCCTGATTTCAAGTTTCAACAAAATGATTTTTTACAATCCGAAATGATTGAGTTAGGTGAAGGTGCTTTCCCTGCATTGTTTGATTATAATCGTGATGGATTAACAGATCTTGCTATTGGGAACGCAACATATTTTGGCACTCAGGGGCAAATTGCTGTTTTAAGAAATACAGGAACGGCCACTCAACCAGCTTATGAGTTGGTTGATTATGATATGGGATCTGTTAGTGCTCAGGGAGTGAAAAACATTACTCCCACTTTTGGCGACATGGATAACGATGGTGATGTGGATATGATCATTGGAGAAACCACTGGTTATATTCATTACTACCAAAACAATGCCCCTGTAAGTACTAATACCCCTGCGCAATTTACTTTAACAGCTACTCAGTATTTTAATATCAAAGAAAATAGTTTTAGTGCCCCATTTATTATTGACCTCAATCAAGATGGATTGAATGATATTGTTTGTGGAGGTCGTTTGGGAAAACTTAATTATTATCAGAATACCGGAACTGCCTCAGTTCCAAATTTTAGCAGTATTCCCACCATTACAAATTTAGGTGGAGTAACTACTGTTGACCCTTCTTTCAGTTCATCAGGATATAGTGTTCCGTGGTTTTTTACTCATAATGGAGAATTGGAATTATTTGTTGGAAGTTATTCCGGCAAGGTTTATCATTATAGTGATATTTATGATGGTTCAAATAATATCCAGACTTCATTCAATTTTATTACTGGAGTTGTCGCTTTTTATAAAGATGGAGTTAGAAGTGCAGTAACCGTTGGAAATTTAAATGGTGATATTTATCCTGACATGATTTACGGAAATTTAGGTGGAGGACTTGATCTTTTATATGGTCAATTCTCAAGCATTGGTATTGAGGAAATTGCTAATAATGAAAACGAGTTTATCCTATACCCAAATCCTTCAACCGAAAACTCCCAAGTATTTATAAGCTCAAAAACAGGTTTTGATCTGCCTCTTGATATTGTTGTATATGACCTTTCGGGCAGAGTTATGAAGCATTTGAAGGAATTTAACATACTGCAAAGCATCGATGTTCATGGGCTTTCCAGCGGACTGTATATATTTGAACTAAGATATAAAAACAGTTTGGTATCAAAATTGAAGTTCATAAAACAATAAATAGCCGCTATGAGACCTAAAAATCTACTTCTTGCCTTTTTGTTGATTACACCTTTTATCCTTCGGGCACAAACCACTGATGAACAAACGTACCCAACAGGAAAGATCAACCGAAGTATCTTTTTTAATAAAACGAACAAAGAGGTTTATGAACCCGAATATGAAAAATATATTCCCAATGCCGATGCCGTAAAATTCATTAAAGGAAAAAAAGGGAAATTCCAAATCAAAATGGTAATGGGTTTTTGGTGTGATGATAGTAAACTATATGTCCCTCGTCTTTTAAAAACGCTGGAAGAAGCTAAATGGGATGCTGAAGATAATGAGCAGCTGAAAATATTTGGTGTTGATACAAATAAGCAAGCCGGCTTCGAGGGTTTTAAAAGTCTTAATATCGTAAAAGTTCCAACCATCATTGTTTATTATAACGACAGAGAAATTGGTCGAATTGAGGAAATTCCTAAGATAACGATAGAAGAAGATCTGGTGAAGATTATGAAGAGCATAGAATAACCCGAAGTGCGAACTTTTCAGGTTTGAATAAATTTGCACTTCTAGCAGAAAAAAACAAAATGTCAGTCCCGGAACAAAATCTAAATCCTAATTTTTCCAAGAAAAATCTTGGGGCCATAAAAGTGGCCGATTTATTTGCCGGAATAAAACAAGGAAATATAGCTTCATTAAGCCAAGGCATTACATTACTTGAAAGCGAATTACCAGAACACACGGAAAAGGCAAACGAACTTCTCAAATTATGTCTGCCACTATCAGGAAATTCTCTTCGTATTGGAATTACTGGAATCCCTGGAGCAGGAAAAAGCACCTTCATTGAAAGTATTGGTAAAACAATTATTTCCGAAAAAAATAAATTGGCTATCCTGGCTATTGACCCAAGCAGTTCATTAAGCAAGGGAAGTATTCTTGGAGACAAAACCCGAATGGAAGATTTAAGTAAGCTTTCTGAGGTTTTTATTCGCCCCACTCCTACCTCTGGAAATCTAGGTGGTGTAGCAAGAGCAACAAAAGAATCAATGATCCTTTGTGAAGCTGCAGGATTTAATATTATCCTGGTAGAAACAGTTGGGGTAGGTCAGAGTGAAATTGAGTTGCATTACCTCACCGATATATTTCTTCTATTGTTAATCCCAGGTGCTGGTGATGAGTTACAAGGAATCAAAAGAGGAATTATGGAAATGGCTGATCTTATTCTTGTAAATAAAGCAGAAGGTGAAAATGCCAATGCTGCGAAGCAGGCGGTGAAACAATTAGAAAATGCAACCCATTATCTACAACAAAATAAATATGGAAGATCGGTTGGTGTAAAATCCATTTCTGCACTTCAAAATATCGGTGTAATTGAAATCTGGGAGAAAATAAAAACGGATCTGGAAATGTGGAAGAATAATTCAAGCTTTAATGATAAAAGGAAAGATCAATCTGTTTTTTGGTTTGATCAATCGTTGAACAACGGTTTAAAAAATATTATCCAACAAAAATCCGATTGGAAAAAGACCTACGATCAATTGAGAACTGAAATTGAATCAGGGAAGTTGCATCCTTTTATAGGGGCTGATGAGATGCTAAGAGAAATTACTGGTAAATCAAATTAGGACTCTTAAAAACTCCTTTTTTGTTTTTCAGATCGTCATCTGTAAGCGATTTTAAAAACAGAACCAGACATCTTTTCTCTTCTTTGGATAAGCTCAGTGGTTTTATAAATTCACTTTTATTTTTATGCTTTTCTCCACCTGAATTATAAAACTCAACCACATTCTCCAGCGCTACAATACTTCCATCATGCATATACGGAGCAGTATATTCTACATTCCTCAACGATGGAGTTTTAAATTTTCCTGAATCCGTAGCCGATGAATTTACTCTTGCCAAACCGGGATCCTCATAAACTTCGTAAAGGCCAATATTTTGAAATGAAAAATCAGTGAATAGATTTCCATTATGGCATTTAGAACAATTGGTTCGTGTGCTAAAAAACAGATCCTTGCCTTTTTGCTCGTCGGTATTAAAATCATTCCTATCATATTTACTTTTCCCAGCTATCAACGTTCGTTCGTAAGATGCGAGAACATACACAAAATGTTTTACGTCTATTTCTTCGTTATAGATTTCGCGAAACTTCTTTCTATAGAATTTATTGTTTCGTAATCTATAGATCATTTTTTTCATTTCGCTTCCCATTTCTTCGGCGTGAAGTCCCGGTGCCTGAGCCTGGGTCTCTAAATCCATTACTTTTCCTTCAGCAAAGAAATAAGGATAGTACGCAACGTTTATCAATGAAGGAGAATTCCTGTTTCCAATATTCCCTTTTATCCCAATTGGAAGTTTCTTACCATCGGTAAACGCCAATTCAGGAACATGACAACTTGAACAGGAAATAGTTGAATCATCAGAAAGGATTGGGTCATAAAAAAGCAATTTACCTAATTCAACTTTTTTTACTGTTATAGAATTTTCATTGGGAATTTTGGGATATTTAAAACCTTTTGGTAAATCGAATTTATAAGGTTTATCCGGATTAATTTTGTTTCCACAAGAGAACAGCAGAATGGATATAATAGAAAGGAAAACAATTCGCTCCTTTCTATTCATAGAAATCCCCAAATACCAAATTCGAATTATCTTGAACGTATAGCATAGAATGATAATCGGAAGCATTTGTATCCAATGGATGAGCAAATGGAGTACCTAATAAATTATAGCTATCAAAGAATTTATCAATGTCCATATCAACCTGAATTGTTTTCGGAGCATCATTCATGTTAAATACATAAGTACGGCTCACAAACCGATATGCTGCATCAACACCTGTATGGATACTAAATATTTCTCCTGGATCTGAAAAATCCAAATCTGCGTTTGCATCCATTCTCCCCTCTAATTTCATCCAGATATATCCCGGATTCCACGACCAATACATGTTGTTTGCTGAACTCAATGCATGCTCCAATGCATAACTATACGCAGGCATTGCTTTCGACCCAGCTTGGGTATTTCTGCTAGGATCAACTCCGTAACCAAATGCTATTCCATCTATTGTTCTTTTGCCTAAATCACCAACAACAAAAGTATTATTGGACGAAGCTGCATCTCCTAAAAAGTATGCATCATTAAATTCAATCGTTTCTGCTCCCGACGAAAATACAGGTTGAGAAATATAAAATCTAACATCGGTGTATTGGATTGTTAATCCATTTACAGTATAATTAGTGTTATACAATAACGGACTTGTTCCCGAATTGATATTGAACTTAATTGACAAGGTATTGTCTTTACCGTTTTCAGGTTCACACGAAAATAAAAACACAGCCAGGAATAATAAGAAAGAATATTTTTTCATTTAAAAGAAATATACTCAAATATAGCTAAAAATGTGGCTCAAACCACAATTTAAAGTTCTTAAAAACAAAGAAATTCAAGGCGGAGGAGACTGAAAAAGCGGAGTTTACATTCGTAAATGAGCATTTTGAAGTGAGATCCAACGAAGAATTTCAAAGGTTTTAGGAACTTGCTAAAAAAGGTCTAATTGACCAGTAGAAGGACGTCTAAATAATGTCAAATCCGTTGGGGGGACGGTTTTTCCATCAAAATATTTCTTTTTTGCAATTCTAAACATGGCATTAAGGCTCTCTATAAACTTTCCTTCACCTCTCATTCGGGTGCCGAAACGACTATCATTGAGACTTCCTCCATGTGCATTTTTTATCTGTGAAAGAACTCTGTCAGCTTTATCAGGCAATGCTTGTCTGATCCAATTTTCGAATACTTCTCCCACTTTACCATTCAACCTTACTACGGTATAACCTGCATCCAAAGCACCATGATCTGATGCTGCTCTTAAAATTTCAGGTAATTCATCACTATTTATAAAAGGAATCATCGGTGCAGCCATTACAATAACCGGAATATTATTTTTCGATAACAACTCCATCGTTTGTAATCTTCTTTTTAAGGTAGCGGTACGAGGTTCTAAAAGTTGACGTGTTTCTTCTTTTAATGACGTGAGTGAAATGGCCACTTTTACTAATCTTAATTTTGCTAACTCGGTAAGGATATCAATATCACGATGTATCAAGGCATTCTTTGTAATTAACCCAACAGGATGCCGATATTCAAGCAATACCTCCAGAATTTGTCTGGTGATTTTGTGTTTTTTTTCAGCGGGTTGGTAGCAATCTGTATTCCCCGCCAACATGATTACATCGGGTTTCCAACTTTTACTATCCAATTGTTTCCTTAGTACTGCTGCGGCATTTTCCTTTACAATAATCTTTGTTTCAAAATCAAGTCCTGCATTGTATCCATAATATTCATGTGTATTTCTGGCATAACAATAAATGCATCCGTGTTCACATCCCTGGTATGGATTCATGGAATATACCATAGGAAGATCAGGACTATCAACCTTGTTTACCATTTTCTTCGGATGCTCTATGAGATAAGTTGTTTTATGGTTGATCTCCCACATCTCATCCAAACCTTCAGTATGTTCCGTTACATATTCCTGTTTCAGAAATTGATTCTTAGTTTGGATTTGTGCTCCCCTCCCTTTAATAAATTCATGATGTTTTAAACTCATAATTGATAAATAACTTGTCAAACTTCGCTTCTATAAAGTAGAATAAATTTATCATTTGAAAAATATGATGCTAAAAAGAAATGAACATTCTTCTTTTAGCTTTAAATTCAAATAGTTATTTCTTCAAATAAGATGAAAAAAGAAGGATATAAAAAAACCGCACCAAAACTGATGCGGTTCTTTTAAGTTAAATACAATTATCTACGTATAATCTTGTAGGTTTTATTGTCAATGGTTAAATGATATATACCATTTGCATAAACCGTCATGTCGATGGTAAGGGTTTTATTAAATCCTCCAACTAGAATAACCTGTCCGAGACTATTATGAAGTTTGTAATTTTTGTATCTATCATCCATTGCATTGATTTGCACGAACGAACTTGTTGGATTCGGATAGATAGAAATTATCTCGTCTTCATGCTCATTCACCGACATTTGAGAATTAACTGTGAACGATGAGGTAGAAGTACATCCATTAACATCAGTAACAGTTACACTATAAACTCCTGCTTGCAATCCATTAATATCTTCGGTAGTTTCGCTTCCCGACCATAATACATTGTACGGAGATGATCCACCAGAAATAGTAATGTCAACACTGCCATCATTTCCACCAATCTCATCGGAAGCAGTTCCTGAAATTGAAAGATCATTTGTAACGGTTACATCAAAAGAACAGCTGCTGCTATTTCCACTCATATCCGTAAATGTATATGTAACGGTAGTCGTTCCTAATGTAAATATATCTCCCGGATTATTTGAAGAACTAGAACCAACTCCCGAACAAGCATCCGTTGCTGAGGGAACTGTCCATGTTACAATTGCATTACAACCCGAAGTATTTGCGAAAACATTTATGTTTGCCGGACAACTACTTACAACCGGACCTACCTGATCATCCGCAATTACAGTTTGTGATTGTGTTGATGTATTTCCATTTCCATCATTGTAGGTCCATTGAATAGTATAAGTTCCTGCTGTTGGATATACCAAAGGATCAGTTGTAGTGGCGGTGATCGCTCCTGCACAATTATCCGTTGCTGTAGGCGCTGTAACCGGAGTAACACAATCAACGGTTGCTGCTGGCAATGAACTCACATTTGGAATTGGTGCACTTACATCATCAATAATAACATTTTGATTTGCAGTAATACTATTTCCATTTCCATCATTGAAGGTCCATGTTACAACTGTTGTCCCTTGTGTTGTAATTGGGAAAGTAGTTAGGGTCGTTCCCGTAACTATTCCAACACAATTATCCGTTGTGGTTGGTGCAGTTGGTGTAACCGAACATTGACCTGTTAAATTCGCTAATGTTGGAGTAACAGGATTGGTTACATCATCCAAAATAATATTTTGGTTTGCTGTAATACTATTTCCATTTCCATCATTGAAGGTCCATGTTACAACGGTTGTCCCTTGGGTTGTAATTGGGAAAGCTGTTGCGGTTGTTCCCGTAACTGTTCCAACACAATTATCAGTTGTGGTTGGTGCGGTTGGTGTAGCCGAACATTGACCTGTTACATTTGACAACGTTGGGGTAACCGGATTCGTTATATCATCCAAAATTATATTTTGGTTTGCTGTAGTAATATTTCCGTTTCCATCATTGAATGTCCATGTTACAACTGTTGTTCCTTGGAAAGTAATTGGGAAAGCTGTTGCGGTGGTTCCCGTAACTATTCCAACACAATTATCAGTTGTGGTTGGTGCGGTTGGAGTTATTGAACATTGACCCGTAACATTTGATAAAGTTGGGGTAACCGGATTGGTAACATCATCTAAAATAATGTCCTGATTTGTAGTTGTAATGTTTCCGTTTCCATCATTGAATGTCCATGTTACAACCGTTGTTCCCTGCGTTGTAATAGGGAAAGTTGTTGGAGTTGTTCCCGTAACAGTTCCAACACAATTATCAGTTGTGGTTGGTGCCGTTGGAGTAACCGAACATTGTCCGGTTACATTTGATAAAGTTGGCGTTACTGGATTGATAACATCATCTAGAATTATATTCTGATTTGCAGTTGTAATGTTTCCGTTTCCATCATTGAATGTCCATGTTACAACTGTTGTTCCTTGGAAAGTAATTGGGAAAGTTGTTGGAGTGGTTCCTGTAACTGTTCCAACACAATTATCAGTTGTAGTTGGCGCAGTTGGCGTAACCGAACATTGTCCCGTAAAATTTGATAACGTTGGAGTCACTGGGTTAGTAACATCATCTACAATAACTGTTTGATTTTGTGTAGAAGTATTTCCCGCTCCGTCAGTGTAACTCCATGTTACTACAAAAGTGCCTTGCGTATTATAAGTAGTTGGATTAGCAGTTGTACCTGTTATTGCCCCTAAACAATTATCGGTTGCAGTAGGTGCAGTTAAAGTTACACTGCATTGTCCGCCTGCATTTGGTAAACTCACAACATTTGGAACGGGTGCTATGTTATCGGTAACTGTAACCGTTTGTGATGCGTTTTGGTATTTCCACTTCCATCAGTAACGGTCCAGATTACAATTGTTGTTCCTGACGGATATGTACCAGGCGCATTATTAGAAATCGTTGCTACCGAACAGTTATCAGCAGTCACCGAACTTCCCAATGCAACCCCAGTTGCATTGCATCCAGAGTTAGGTGGAATAGAAACATTCGCAGGAGCAGTGATTGTTGGTCTTACTGTATCTAAAACGGTTACTTGTGCTGTGCATGATGCAGTATTTGCATTACCATCCGTAACAGTTAATACAACAGGATTTAATGTTGAGTAAGTATGAGCTCCTAAATTCGCATTGTTATCAATTGCAAAAACCGCCCATTGGGTAGTGAGTGTTGTAAACGAAGTTGTATTGCAAGTACCTGAAGGATTAGTTAAAACTCCAAGCGATACATCCGGATTCCTTCTTAATGTTCTGTCCGCAGTCATAAATGCTCCATTCACCCATTGCGTTCCTGGATTACAAGCTATTTTACCAAAAATATCTACAGTATCATTGCCAGTTCTTGATAACAATATGGCATCATTTCCGTTGTAATTAAGGTTAACGCTTTGCTGATCTGCTTGGGCTAAAAAAGTAGCACCAGCTCCATTATTGCAAATAACAAAGACGTTGTTATTAGGAATTACTCCGGTTAAATTTGTGGTGGAAACTGGAGTTGCTGAGCCGTTATTAAATATTTTCAACTGATATCCTCCAGCAGCCAAATCCACCGAGGCTCCAGTAAAATTGGCGATCTCTATACATTTATTATTGCCGTTACCTTCTATATATTCAGAGATAAATAGTCGTTGTGCATTCGGATAACTAATATCACTACAATTAAAAGTAGATGGATTCGCCGTTAAACTTGCAACACTGCAATTATCAGTAGAACCATTATTTATAGTTGCTCCTGTAATTGTCCTGTTACCTGTATTGTCAAGATACACTGTAACGTTCTGACAAGTTGCAACAGGGCTTGTTACATCAGCTGTATTTCCCACAATTGCTGTTGCAGATGCGGTGCATCCTGATACATCAGAAACAGTAACGGTATAAGTTGCAGCGGCTAAACCTGTAATGGTTGAAGTGCTGCCTCCATTAGACCATACATACGAAACTGCTCCTGTAGAATTACTCACGTTAGCAGTTGCACTTCCGTTATTAATTCCGCAAGTTCTATTAACCGGTGTTGTAGAAACCGCCAATGAACATGTTGGTGGCGGAACCAAATAACAAATATTTAATCCCCACGAAGTAAGACTTCCACCATCCTGATTAAACCCGTCTACTATTGTAAGCGTCCATGTTCCATTCATCGCCTGACCATCAATGGCACTTAATGTTTGGTTCGGTTGATATGTGCCTCCACCTATTGGTGGACATGGCAATGCTCCCGGAGTTGCTTCATCGTCAAAATTCAAGGAGAAATTGTCTTCGTCATTACAAATATTTGCAAACAAAATTCTTTGTGTTCCCAATGGCGAAGTAATTCGGATAGTAAGATCCGAAATCCAGGTATGTGTACCACCTAAATTAACTACATTAACATCAGTAATTGTTCCCAAAGTAGGAATGTTAAGTGTTGATGTTACCGTTGGAGTTCCCGTTGCCGAAATAGTAATTGGCACATTCGTGCTAACAAAAGTACTACAAGCTGTAGTTCCGGTTGTAAAATTAAAGGTTGCAGAGTTTGGTCCGGTTCCGCAACCGCTAACACCTCTTACTCTCCAATAGTGAATAGTCCCTGATGCCAAAGCGGCACCTGGCGTATATGAGTTAGTTACTAATCCTGTTGATGAATTTACAATCGTAGTAAACCCAGCATCTGTAGCAATATCTATTGAATAGGTAATTCCAGTTCCTGCTAATGCGTTCCAACTAAAAGTAGGAGTTGTTGGCTGGTTGGTTGCTCCATTCGCAGGAGAAATTAATGTTACTGCACCAGGCGTTGAAGAGGATATGATGAGTGTTAAAGGTATCGTGTGAATTCCAGATGCACTGTTCCCCTGCACGGTTAAACTATACGTTCCTGCAACTGCAGTTCCGGGATTAATATTAAGTGTAGTTGAATTACCAGGAATAACAGGATTGGTTGTAAAAGATGAACTTGCCCCTGCTGGCACACCTGAAACGGATAATGTAACCGCAGTTACATAACCCCCTATTGATCCTACATTGATAGGGAAAGATGCAATAGTTGGTGGACATACAGTTACTGAAGAAATTGTTGGGGTTAAAGAATAATCTGAAGTAGGAGCAGTAATTGTAAAATTATTATTAGAAATATCAAAGAAAACATTTCCAACTGCACGAACCATAACTCTACATGTTGTGCTTGGATTATTAGGAACGGTAATAAGTTGAGTTCCATCATTTGGTGTACCAGCTAAAAGTGTAATCGGATACGTAAGTCCACCATCTGTGCTCAATAATATATCGACATTAGCACAACTTATGGGTGCAATATTTGTGTTGTTAACCGACCATGTTACAGTTTGAGTTGTTGTTGCATTCCAGGTAATTCCTGTTGCGGTTGGATAAGTAACTACAAATGGTCCTGAAGCTGCATTTACATTTACAATAAAATCTTCATGGTCATTGCAACCGCCTCCGGGTGCATTATCTCTAACCACAACACGAAAATTAAGAGTTCGGTTTGCTATGGGCGCAGGTAATACCTCCCATGGAGAAACCGTTCCGGCAGCCAGATCAGAAAGTCTTGGAAAGTATCTGGTTGGATTAGTTGATGGATCCCATGAACGGAAATTAGGCCCACTTGCATTGGTGGTAACTGGTGGCATCGTAACCAAAGTTCCACCATTCATTTGTTCCCAACAATATGTAAGCACATTTGTAGGATCAGCATCCGTTGCGACAACCGTTAATGAAAACGGTGTACTAACAGGAATTTGAAACGTTGCTGTAGGAGTGCTAATATTAGGAGCAACGTTTGTTAGTGCTGAATTAACCTCACAGGCATGTCCGCCGCTTACAATTTCATTTGCAATTTCCTGAAGACTTATTCCATGAAAATAATCATCGCTGTTAAATTGTAAATCATGCGGAGCACAAATTCCGGCATAAGCTTGAATGGTTGAGCCGCTGCCAGGCTCAAATGATGTGGCATTATTCATATTGCCACCACAAGCACCTTGACTAGAATGAAAGGTATGGTTACCCCCAAACTGGTGCCCCATTTCATGAGCCACATAATCAATATCAAAAGGGTCTCCAACGGGAGCAGGACTTCCAGTTACACCCTGACCTTTCTGCGTGGTTGCACAAACAGATCCAAGACTTGCAATACCCCCACCGCCAGTAGAAAATACATGTCCAATATCATAATTTGCATTTCCAATAACATTATTACAATTAGTTTGATTTTCACCAAGCATAGTAGCACCATTGTTATTGGTATAAGGATCAGGAGCAGTAGTATAAATAAGTAAATTATTATTTGCCACTATATTCATGTGAACCCCACAATCTCTTTCATAAACTCCATTTACTCTATTCATGGTTGTTACCTGAGCAGCTAATGCCAGTGCAACTGTTCCTCCATGAAATACAGTATATTCCACAGTGGCAGCCAATGCCAAACGATAAGTTTTTAATTGGCAAGTTCCTAACATTTTGGGATCATAAGCAGGTTCCTGAGTTGGTGATTCTACACCACATACAAATGTTTTATCCGATAATGATTGAAAGTCCTTCTTTTTATAAATAATATAATGTTCATTGTTAAGGCCTCCAAAATAGTACGGATCGATATAGATGGTTCCTTGGCCCGCAACCAAAATCATTCCATGAAAACCTTGAGGGGTAACATCAAATTTTAAATACAATCCGTCATTATTCAACCCTGCTCCGGAATAAGTTTTTATCTCAGGGTACATTGCAGCCAATGCAGGTTCCATCATCGGAGTTTCACTTACTTTAAAAGTTTGTAAGCTTCCATCGGGCATAGGAATATCTAGTAAGAAATTTGAGTTGCTTAAATTTGGCAATTCATTCAAAGGAGCAGTTTGAAGAATCGTTTTCAATTCATTCAAATTAAGTTCCATGGTGGAATATTGCTTCGCTGAAATATATCGGGTTCCGGTAACCGGAATACTTGATTCATTTATTGGTTGCCACAAAAATTGTGTTTGCGCAAATCCAAAATTAAACGTAAAAAACAAAAGTGTAGAAACAATCGCAATCCTGAAATTAAAAATCGCTTTCATAGTGGAGGGGATTAAGAGTTGATTTTGTATTGCTGAAATTATTGATAAAATATTAAAAACCAAAAAAAAGCTTTTCAACTTTCTCACCAGATGGTTTTTCTAATAATTTTTAAACATTTTACCCGAAATCTAAATGATTATTGCTCCAATTTTATTGAGTATATCTAACTAAATCTAACAAAATTCGGAATTATTAAAATGATATTAAAATGCCAGGTTGAAGTTAACTGAATAGGGCTTCCATGAATATATTTAATTACTGAACCAACTGCCTATAGATTACCATAGTTGAAAATAGGGGCAAAAGTAAAACCTTAAAAACATTTATATTTGCCTTATAATTCAACCAATGGCATTTCAAATCTACCAATCATTTGCAAGCACGGAAGATGCGCAACAGCTCATCGGAATTCTCATTGAGAATAACATTGAATTTAAACTTGAAAAAAACGAACCGAACATCAATCCTATTTTTGTGGGAATACTCATTGGCCTAGATGTTTTGATTAAGATTGACGAAAGCAATTTTTTCAAGGTGAATGAACTTTTCAAAAAAACAGAATCTGTTAAGCTGGAAGAAATAGATCCATCCCATTATATGTTCAATTTTACGGAGGACGAATTGATGGAAGTAATTCTAAAACCTGATGAGTGGAATAACTACGATTACCAGATTGCAAAATTACTACTTCATAAAAAAGGCACTTCTGTAACCGAAGTAATGGAAATCGGAATCAAGAAAAAGAGAAACGAGGAATTAACAGAAACAAAAGAAATAAACGGAGCCTGGATCATATTTGGGTATCTCAGCTCTTTTGTAGGTGGAGTGGTGGGAATTGCAATTGGAATTTATATTTGGCTTACCTCAAAAACTCTTCACGACGGAACAAAACATTATGCCTTTAGTGACAATAATCGGGCTCATGGGAAAGCAATTACAATTATTGGGATAATAATTTTTCTACTTGTTTTTCTAAGTCGAGTTTACTTTGGAATACTAAAAGCTCAGGATTATTAAAATTAAAAAGGAGGGAGCTTGAGGAAAGCCCCTCCTTTTCGTACTCTAACCACTTACTATAAGAAGTTATTAATTCTGTTAACCATTAAGAGATATGTTTCCTCGAGTTTTTTACCTAATCCCTTAACAACTCAATTACTAAAACTTATTTACTTACCCAAACACTCCAACTGCTGTCGAATTTATACCATTCGCCATCAGGGCCTTCCCATTTCCACTCAGGAACTTCACCCCAGGTTTTGCCTTTATCATTGCTCCACCAAAGTTTGTTCTCTCCAATTTTCAACCATTTACCATCTTTATCGGCCCACATTCCATTGTCTACAGCAGCCCATGATTTTCCATCCGTGCTCCACCACAATTTGGCTTTTTCATCCAGTTTGTACCAGTACTTTTTCCCATCCATTTTTCCTGCCCATGTCCCATCGTCTTTTTTAATCCAATCACCATAAATAATTGAATGTGCAGATTTTGCATTCATAATGCCTGTAATGGCAAATGTTGTCGTAGTTGCTGCAAACAGCGCAAATATCACTGCTGCAATGAGTTTTGTTTTCATATAACCTATATTTTATGATTTGTTAAAGGGATTTACGACAAAGACATTATATTAGATGTAAAACGTGGCATTTATTAACATATTTTTTGTGCGATACAAAACACTTGCTGTCATTAATTTGAATGAGATGAGTAATGGCATTTTAAAATAGTTAATGTTAGTTGTTAAAATCATTGCCAATCCTAAAAATACTTGTACAAGTTTGTATATATTTGATAAATAGAAAACAGACAATAGTTCCATAATCAATTTTTGTCTATATATTCTAAGTTTAAAGCAATATAATTATTATTCACAGAAGAAGCTGATAGCCCTTAATAGAAAGTGGAGGCAACCAACAAATTAAAATAATAGCGATGACGCGAAAAATTATTTTATTATTGACCTTTGCATCAATAGCTGGATTCTTCAATATTGAGTTAAGTGCAAATTCTAGTTATAACACAGAATCATCAATAAGCCATTCACTCCAAAAAACCAATACAATATGTGGTGTCAATTATTCTTACACTGCTTCTAGTGGTTGTACTATTGAAATTGTGGGCTTAGCTGATTGCGGAATTGGGACTAATTTCATCGGATCCGTCACATTTGCTGGTGCAACTGTATGCCCTCACATGAGTAAAAATTTCAATTTTACAAGACCCGATGGCAATAATATTACAATTGGCTTTGTAGGGGGTCACTACTTTTTGTAACTCATCATCAATTACCTTTACGGGTGATGCAAGTTCCATTGCATTAAATGCTGCTGTTGCAATGCTAAATACTAATCAAGCAAGTATTTATCGAAAATTAAAAGTGACCTAGGGTGCTAAAAATAATATTCTCTATAGAGCCTAATCTCTTGAAAAAGTAGAAGCTGACTACCTTAAATGTTAGCATTTTTAATAAGTTTTATACTATGAACAACAAACTACTATAAACGATTATCGTTTTACTGACCAATTTTATGAATTTAGCTGCTGATAGTTCTATCCTAACCCCATGCCCTGTGAGCATTTCTCTTACTTCGAGTAACGGATGTACAATAAATGTCATAGGCCAAGCCGATTGCGGAACGGGCGCCAATTTTACTGATACTTTTACATTTGGTGGTCCCGGTGGATGTGCTCACCTTTCCATGGATTTGTGGATGAGAAGTCCTGAGAATTCTCATATAGGAATTAGTTTTGTAGGTGGAACGAATTTCTGTAATTCATCTGCTTTAAGTTTTTCGGGAAATGGAAGCTCTGTTGCACTTAATGATGCTGTTAGTTTAATGAATTTAAATCAAGCAGCTATTTTGTCAAAAATTAAGAGTGACTTAGTGTGTTAATTCCACAGCAACACTTTTAATTTTTATATCTTACTTGAGGAGAAACCGATGAAAGAAAGGTTGTTTTTATTTGGTCTTAGTTTAGTTATTCTCACCTGTGGTAATCAGGAATCTACAGAACATAAATTTACTACTAAGACCAATAAAAGCTTCTTAGAGGATTTAACAGAATTGGCACCTCAGGATTTTGATTCTCTATTCAGTTTGAATATGTTTAGCGCGTCCACAGTACCATTTTATACTCCCGACGGCATATTAATTCCTGAATCGGAAAGATATAGAATAATATCATCAGGTGAATTTCTCACCACCGTATATGTAGATGACAAGAAAAATTCAAAATTGTGGGTCGTAAAGTTTAAACCAATAAAAGAGGCAACTTTAACCCCAGATACGAATTATAAGAAGAAACCGTCGTCTAGTTTAATCAATCAAACAGCAATTTCATTTTCAACAACAGATATTTCTGGTAAAAAATATTCTTTAGAATCTTGCAAGGGTAAAGTTGTGGTAATGAATTTTTGGTTTATAGGATGCTATCCATGCATTAAGGAAATACCAAAGCTCAACAAATTAGTAAATAAATACCAAGGAAAAAATGTTTTGTTTCTAGCATTTGCGTTAGACAAAAAAGAAAGGCTATTGCCGTTTTTAAATAAAAATCATTTTAATTATACTATTATTCCTGAAAGTCAAACAATATCCGACAATTACGATGTAAATATCTATCCGACCCATATTATTATTGATAAGGATCTTACAATAAGATTTTATTCTATTGGTACGATAGAATCGGGGAAGAAGAATGTTCTTGAGGAAGAAGTTGAAAAAGTGCTTTCTGAAAATTGATTTTACTAATTGATGAAATCTGATTTTGTCAATATACAATAGTTCCATTCTGCAAAAAAATCATAATTATTATGAAGAAAATATTTTTTATTTTATCCATTTCCATGAACGTGTATGCCCAAAGTAATGGTGGTTATATTAATATAGACAGTGCTATTAAATTCACACCTGATTTTGCACTAGCTGACGTAGAGATTGAGCTCCGGGCAAGTGAGTTGAGAGATAGTTTTAAAATACACTTTAAAATCCAGGAAAACTTAGAATTTCAATCATCAAATATCCCTAAAGAATCTTTAAACGATTCTACTTCAATTCAAGATTTTCAATTAAAATATCAGATTGAATTAGATTCAGTTAAAGGGAACATTAGAAAATATAGTTATCACGCCTACCAAACCATAGAAAGGCTTAAAACTAAGTGGGACATCTTGATTCAAAATAAATTAAAGTCTCTATGTTCGGCTTTTTGCAGAATAAGAAACTCGAATTTCGAATTGATAAAAAATACATAATGTACTTTCCAGATGGAAAGGATTATACACAGGAATTTCTTTCTTTCATAACAAAATAGTTCGCAAATTATATACGTTTGTTCCAATTATATTAAATCTACTGCCCCGGATAGCAGCAAGTAGCCCGGAATGAACACCTGTATAAGCAGGTGGCAATGAGGACTACTGCAAATAGCGGAAAGGCAGCAAAGAAAATCAAATCTCAAAAATCACATTCTAAACAACAACTGTTGGAATTTGGGATTTGTTTTTTGGAATTTGCTTAGTTATTAGTTTTTTTCTTCTTAATCAAAGCTCTTTTCTTTTGAAACCATGCTTCAATTGGAACACCATTCGCAAAACTCAGTTTCATAAAATAGTTTTGTTTAACAGCACTGTACCAATAAAAATAAACTTTGGTTCCCGCTAATTTCAGCACATCATTTACTTTATGATAAAATTGTTCCTCCCTGCGAATTCTTATTGCCCGGTAACAAGTATCATTATTGGGCAAAATCAAAGTTCCATAAGAATCATATTTGATATTCACACTTACGATTTCATTTTTATGATGTCGTCTTCCTCCTTTTATAAAAGAATACTTATCCTTTACATTTTCTCCATAAGCAAACGGAAATTTTAAGATCATCATGGTATCATCATATATATAAGGGATATCACTTTCGAAAACCGACGGTTTTTCATAAGCCCCCATTCTATAATATTTAAAACTATCCAAATAATTTACCCAAATCGCTAATTCAGATTTAATGGAGCATGAGTCCAAAGAGTAAGAATCTTCAAAGTCATTGTTTTGTGATGGGGTTGATTCACGATATACCTCATCGTAATAAGTGGCAGTATCTTTTAACTTTCTAAAATCCCACAATACATTTTCGCCTATTGTTGTTGTATCAATATCAGTAGGTTGTTTTATAAATTTATAAGTATAAATCTCTCCAGGTGCCGGAACAATAGCCGGTGTTATAAATGGCGCTTGCGAAAGCAGATATTGTACGTTACAAAACAATACAAGAGTAGTTAATCGTAAAAAATGCATGGTGAATATTTTTTTGTAAATCTACGAATGAGTTTGAGAGAAGGCAATAACAATATTTACAAAATATCACCTAAAATATGGCGCCTATCTAAAAAATTCAATCAACACCACCTGTACTACCCCAACAAAAAAACCAAGAATAGCTCCACTCCATTCAATAAATTTGAATTCCTTTTTTAAAATTCCGTTGATCAGTTTTTCCAGTTTATCGGGAGGAAGCGCTGCCACTTTTTTTGCAATCATCTCTTCAATCTTGAGAGTTTTATCAAGATCATCCATAATTTTTGCAATAACCTGCGGTGCCCAATTATCCACTTCTTCCATTAATTCGCCTTTTATCTTTTCTCTTCTTCTTTTTCCAAAAAAAATTGAAGTGATAGGATATTTAATGGGGAAATCGTTGTTCAAATAATTGTCAACTTTACTTTCAACCATCACTAATAATCCGTCAATATTTTCCGGATGTAAGACTTTTTCGCGAATATCATCACTCGTTAACAGTTCCTCGGCAACCATACGACCGATACTTGCAGCTAGTTTGTCTTGTCTTTTCGGAAATATTCCCTGGATTTTGAAAATCCCAAAACCAATAGGTTTTACTGGTTTGAATAACATTTTTACAGCTACCCAGTTGGTGAACCAGCCAATAAGAGCGGTCATAACAGGGGTAAGGAAAATAAAAACTTCTGATGTACTCATTAACCACAAGGTTATTGGTTAATCAAATATAGCGGTTGTATAACATAAACCTTAAAAACTATAAGACATTGTGTGCAAATGATTGGGATTGTTATTAAGCTTTGGAATCAAAAAACCTTAAACGGCTTCATCAATGAGCCTTAGAAGGAGGAAAGACAGGAGGCCACCCCATTCCCGACCTTTTGTTAAAACATAAAAAAAACCTTGTATATCCAACACAAATAGATTAATATTGAAATACCAATTACCAAATCGATTAAAACATGCATGTTCATACTAGTGCTGTTGTAAATCTCCTAAACCTTTCTACATTTGGCGACTAAACTTAATTTTCGGTCCCACATGAGAAATTGGCTTATCAAGTTTTTCTTTAAAGCTACCAAAAAGCTGATTTATCGTCATGACTATGCCCCTGTGAAATATAGAAAGGGAATGGATTTCTTTACCTCATTCCTTCGTCAACCAAAAAATGTTTCATACGAAACCGAAATGGTTGAACACATGGATGCATTGTGGATTAAACCGAGTAACATAGATAATGACAGTGTGATTCTTTATTTACATGGCGGAGGTTATGGAATGGGATCTATTAAATCACATAAAAAATTAGCAGCACGTATTGCACGTTCTGCACGTACCCAATGTTTAATTATTGAATATAGATTGGCTCCGGAACATCCTTTTCCTGCAGCCCTTGATGATGCTATCATTTCATATAAATGGCTATTGAATAAAGGATTTAAACCTGAGAAGATTGCCATTGGTGGTGATTCTGCAGGTGGCGGACTTACAATTGCGATGTTATTGAAAGCTAAGGCAGAAGGATTACCTCAGCCGTTGGCAGGGTTCTGCATGTCACCATGGGTTGATCTGGAAGCAAGTTGTCCAGAAATTGATGGATATCAAAAAAATGATCCGTTTATCGATGGAAAAAGTATTAAGCTTTGGGGTAAGCGTTATGCTGGAAATGATTGCAAAAATCCATTCGCCTCTCCACTTTATGGCGATTTAAATGGGATTGCACCACTCCTTGTACAAATTGGTACCGCCGAAATCCTATTGTTCGAAAACCGTTTATTCTGTGAAAAGGCAATGGCACAAGGACTCGATCTTCAATACGAAGAATTCAAAGACATGGTGCATGTTTTTCAAACTTTTGCAGGATTCCTTCCACAAGCCGATAAGGCAGTGGATTCAATTGGCAGATTCCTTCTCACAAAAGCCCAAAATCATAACAATTCCCGCAAGCTGGAAGCGATTGCCTAAACCTCTTTCAACCATCTATTATCTACGTTTTATTTTTTTCTATCTTTAGGGAAAATTAACCGGTTTATCGTGATCAAGAGAATTTTTAAATTCCTGTTTTTTGCAGGTTTAACTGGAATCTTTGCATTCATTTTTGAGTTTGGTATGCGTATTGGATCCAAACCAATTCCTCCATTAGGGAAATTGACTCATCCGTATTGGGGATATCTGTATAATGGTGCAAGTGCTGATAAAGGTTTAGACAAATCTTTTACCCTAAATGGTGTAAAAGATGAAGTAACCATTGTTTATGACGACAGAATGGTTCCGCACATTTATGCAAAAAATGAAACGGATCTTTTCTTTGCACAAGGATATGTTACTGCACAACATCGTTTATGGCAAATGGATCTGCAAGTTAGAGTTGCGGCCGGAAGATTATCAGAAATTTTAGGAACACTTACCGTTGGTATGGATGCTAACACTAGAAACAAAGGCTTAGCTTGGGCAGCAGAAAATTCGGTAAAAGTTTTTGAAAATGATCCAATAACAAAACCAATTGTTGATGCATATACTGCGGGAGTAAACGAATATATAGAACAACTCAGTTTTAAAGAATACCCTGTCGAATATAAAATTCTGAATTACGCACCGGAGAAATGGAGCACATTCAAATCCGCTTTGTTGTTAAAATATATGGGTGATATGCTTACCGGCAGATCAACTGATATTCAAATGACAAATGCCATGATCGCTCTGGGAGAAGAAAATGTAAATTTATTATATCCTGATTTTAATAAAGTAGATACTATTATTTCTCCAATTGTTCCAAGAGGAACAGCTTATGCTCCACCATCTCAATTTCCAGATACTCCATCAACTATTGGACTATACAATAAAGTAGCACCTTATGATACTTTAAAATATATTGACGGAATAGGATCTAATAACTGGGCCGTTAGCGGAGCAAAAACAAAAACAGGAAGACCAATTTTATGTAACGATCCGCATTTAGGATTAAATCTTCCATCAATTTGGTTCGAAATGCAATTGAATTCTCCAGGGTATAATACTTATGGTGTTACTATTCCGGGATCACCTGCAATTATTATTGGATTTAACGATAGCATCAGTTGGGGAGTAACAAATGGAACACAAGATGTTTTAGATTATTACAAAGTGAAATTTAAAGACTCCAGCAAAAAAGAATATTTATTCGAAGGAAAATGGATGCCTGTTTCAACCCGTATTGAGGAAATAAAAATCAAAGGAAAGAAATCAAGAATTGACACCACTATATTTACACATTATGGTCCGGTGTTACGACATGTATTCAACGATGATACTGTTGGAACTGATCTTGCCATTCGTTGGAGTGTTCACGATCCATCCAATGAATTAAAAACATTCGTCCTTCTTAACAGAGCTAAGAATTATGATCAATATGTAGATGCTGTTAAAAATTTCGAAAGTCCTGGGCAGAATTTTGTCTTTGCTTCGGTAAGTGGAGATATCGCTATCTGGCATTCTGGAAAATATCCTGTTAGATTTAATGAGCAAGGAAAATACATCATGGATGGTTCCAAACAAGTTTATCAATGGAACAAATTCATTCCAAAAGATGAAAACCCTCATGTAAAAAATCCACCAAGAAATTTTGTAAGCTCAGCTAATCAACATCCAACGGATGGAACCTATCCATATTATTATTATGGACGTTTCGAACATTATAGAAACAGAAGAATCAACGGAGTACTATCAAAACTAGACAGTATTACCATCGAAGACATGATGAAATTTCAGAACGACAATTATAATTTACAGGCAGAAGAAAGTTTACCTATCATGTTAGCCGCATTAGACAGCACGACCATTAAGCCTGAGCACAAAAAATATTATGAAGGATTAAAATCATGGAATTACTTAATGGATCCGGGAAGTATGCCTGCTGTTGCATACGAAGCATGGTTCCGTCAATTCTCTACTTCTTGTTGGGATGAGTTTACCACTAATCTTCCTCTTCAATATGATTATCCACAACCTTATGCTCTGATAAGAATCTTGAAATTATATCCGGAGCATAAATTGTTTGACAACAAATTTTCAAACAAGATTGAAACGGCAAAAGATCTTTTAATTGAATCATTTAATTCAACCTGTATTGATCTTAGCAATTGGGAAACCAAAAAAGGAGAGACTCCTTTAACCTGGGGAAATTTCAAAGGCACTTCAGTTGTTCACATGGCAAAACTTGCCCCATTTAGTGTTTACGATATTCAAATTGGTGGTAACGGTAATATAGTAAATGCAGCAAGTGACCGTTGGGGGCCATCATGGAGAATGATTGTAAGCATGGAAGATGAAATTAAAGCTTACGGAGTTTATCCTGGAGGTCAGTCGGGAAATCCGGCAAGTAAATATTATATCCACGGGCTTGAGAAATGGACAAAAGGAGAATATTTCGAATTGAATTTCTGGAAAACAAAAGATATTGCAATCAGTAAAAAAATGAGTGTTCAGACCTTAAATAAAAAATAGAATGAAGTTTATCATCAAATTACTTTTAATAGGAGTTGGAAGTTTTTTTGCATTGCAAATCTTCCCATGGTGGACCATCATCGTTATTCCATTTGCAGTAAATCTATTTGTAAAGACAAAAGGTTCAGGGGCATTTCTTACTTCTTTTTTAGGAATCTTTCTTGCTTGGTTTATCGCCAGCTACACTTTATATTCAGCGGGAGCTGAAGCTTTCTCCACAAAAATGGCCAGAGTATTTTCATTACCAGTAAGTGGCTTGCTATTCATAATGATCACTTCTGCAATAATGGCTTTGGTTGGCGCATTAGCGGGTTTTACCGGGAATGCCTTCCGAAATATTTTCGTTAAACCGAAGGATAGGAGCAAGAGCAAATACGGCAGACCCGATTATGGCCAGTATCCCCGTTAGTTTTATTTTCTGCTTTGATGCCTCTTGTAGAAGAATCCAACTACTATTGCCAACAATAACGCTGTAATAGAGACTAACCCAACAATTGCCTCGGGCGAGTTTAATCCTTCAAAGTCAATAAGAGATAGGGCGATTTTCATCTAAAAATGGTGGTTGTTATACTAATATAGTATTACTTACGATAATTTTGAAGGAATAGTTTGCAAAACTCCAAAAAAATCCAATTTTTACGATAGATATGGCAGGAAATACATTTGGACACATTCTTCAGCTCACTACTTTTGGCGAATCACACGGTCCTGCCATTGGAGGCATCCTTACCGGATTACCTGCCGGACTGGTTATCGATCAAAAAAAGGTTCAAAAAGAATTAGGTCGAAGAAAACCCGGACAGAGTATTATCACAACCGATAGAAAAGAAGAAGATCAGGTAGAATTTTTATCCGGAATCTTTAATGAAAAGAGCACTGGTGTTCCAATTGGATTTATGATTAAAAATAAAGATCATAAAAGTGCAGACTATGATGAATTGAAAAATATTTTTCGTCCTTCGCATGCTGATTATACATATCAGGAAAAATACGGGAATAGAGATCATAGAGGAAGTGGACGTGCATCCGCACGAGAAACCGCTTGCAGAGTTGTTGCCGGAGCAATTGCGAAACAATATTTAGAGAAACAGTCTATTAATATCTATGCTTACGTTTCTCAGGTTGCAAATATTAAAGTAAAAAAAACATATCAGGAATTGGATCTTACCAAGGTGGATGATTCTATGGTTCGTTGTCCTGATACAGAAGTTTCTGATCAGATGATAGAATTGATAAAAGCGGCTAAAGAAGATGGAGATTCATTGGGAGGAATTATTACTTGTGTCATTCAAAATGTTCCGGTAGGATTAGGAGAACCTGTTTTCAATAAACTCCATGCTGATTTGGGTCATGCAATGTTAGGGATTAATGCTGTAAAAGGTTTTGAAATCGGATTAGGATTTGAAGAGGTAACAAAAAAAGGCAGCGAAGTAAACGATGAGTTCTACGAAAAAGATGGCAAAGTTCTTACAAGATCAAATTACAGTGGCGGAATTCAAGGTGGGATCTCAAATGGAATGGATATTTATTTCAGAGTGGCATTTAAACCAATTTCAACCATAAAAAAAACACAACGTACATTAAGTACCGATCACGATAGTATTTTATTTGAAGCCGAAGGTCGACACGATCCCTGCGTTTTACCAAGAGCAGTTCCAATCGTTGAAGCCATGGCCGCTTTGGTAATTGCAGATCATTCACTTATAAACCTTGGAAGCAAAATATGAAGAACAAGCTTGTATTCAATCTAGTTTACTTTACCATTTTCTGCCTCGTTGGCTTTCTCTTGTATATTCCTGAATTAATTTCTGCCGAAACTGTAAATCCAATTGTATTTACAGTAATACGATATATTCTAACTGCAGTAGCTGGCTACTTAACTTTCACCCGTAAGAAATTATCAGTATGGATCTTTTTTGCCATGCTTGCCGGAATTCAGTTTGGTGTTGATCTTCCTAAATATGCTTTGGAAACCGAAAGATTAGGAAAAATATTTTTAAACCTGATTAAGACTTTGGTTGCACCACTTATTTTTGCAACATTGGTTGTAGGAATTGCGGGCCACAGTAATTTGAAACAAGTGGGAAGAATGGGACTCAAGAGTATTATATATTTTGAGTTGGTAACCACTTTTGCTCTTTTTATTGGACTGGCAGCAATCAATATTTCTCAAGCTGGGGTCGGAGTTAATGTTCAGCCGACTCAAACCGAGATTAAAAAATCGGAAGGCTATATGGAACAAACCAAAGTCAAGAAAGACCATTTTGTGGATATTTTTCCGGAGAACATTGCAAAATCAATTCACGATAACCAGGTTTTACAAATTGTTGTTTTTAGCATCATTTTCGCCATTGCATTAAGCCTGGTAAAAAATGCGGTACATAAAGAAACCATGCTTCGGTTTTGTGAAGGTCTCTCAGAAGTCATGTTCAAATTTACCGACATAGTTATGTATGCAGCTCCATTTGCAGTATTTGGAGCATTGGCAAGTACGGTCGCAAAATCCGGATTAGATATTCTGGTCAATCTTTTTCAACTCGTCGGAACTTTATATGTCGCATTAATTGTTTTTGTATTGGTAGTTCTTTTACCCATCGCATTAATAGCACGAATAAATATTCCACGTTTCATTAAACATGTAACCGAGCCGGTAACTTTAGCTTTTGCGACTGCAAGTAGCGAAGCAGCATTGCCAAAAGCATTAGAGAATATGCAAAAATTTGGTGTTCCCGGTAAAATTGCATCGTTTGTTATTCCAACCGGATATAGTTTTAATTTGGATGGCACTACATTATATCTTTCGTTGGCATCCATCTTCGTGGCACAAATGTGTGGAGTACACCTTACTCTCGGTCAGCAAATATTTATGTGTTTGGTGCTCATGCTTACAAGTAAAGGAGTAGCTGGTGTAAGAGGCGCTTCATTCGTTATTCTTGCCACTACCATTACCGATCTTGGATTGGATGCAGGAAAGGCTAGTATCATTTTAGCAGTAGATGCTTTAATGGATATGGCTCGTACTTCGGTAAATGTATTGGGAAACTGTTTAGCAACTGCAGTTATTGCACGCAGCGAAAAAGAGCTTTACAACGAATCTCAATTGGTAGAGTCTTAAATAGGGCGCCTTTATCTGCTGCAATCAAAAAAGGATGCCGCTCTTGTGCTGACAGAAGCGAAAAAGAACGTCAGCATCCATCGGGGCGCTTACGTCTCAATTATTTCTATATTTATAAAAGGAATCAAAGTCAATAATTGAAAAAACCTACCTGCATATTTTTTTTCTTTTTGTTTTGCCATTTTTCAATGGCTCAACAATCAAATATCATTTTAATCTCTAATGAAAAATTACTAAATAATCCCTGCTCAAAATTGGCCATTGAAGATGCACAAAAACTATTTTCTTCTGCACCGGGTTGCACAATGGTGAATAATTCCAACGATGCGGACATTATCATTCAACTTCCAAAAGAAATTTTTCAAACAGATGGTTTACTTGATTCTTATGAATGGGAAAAAATAAATAATACCTGGAGATTAATTGCCTTCTCGCATAAAGGAGTCGCAAATGGAATTTACGGACTCATGCAGGAAATCCTTGGCTTCAAATTTTATCATCCGCGAGAAATGGTAATCCCTGATTATACTACCTATAAAATTCCTGAATTTAAACGCTTTCGCGGAAAACCTTCATTCGATAACATCGGTTTTCATTTGCACACCATGCATCCGATTGAGCTTACCGAAGACTTACTTGACGAAAAACGTGAGGGTGGATTACAAAGGATTTACGAATACATAGATTGGTTAGCCCGCAATGGTCAAAATTATTTTGAGTTTAATGTGTTGGAGTCTATTCGATTAGAAACATGGATCCATCATGCAAAAAGGATCAGTGAATATGCACATCAAAGAGGAATTCAATGCGGGCTAGATATTTCGCTCCACATGCTTCAACAAAAAGCATTTCAATTATACGAAATACCACCTTTTAAATTTAATAATATTCAAAAACAAATTGATTATAATGTTTCTATGCTGGGGCAGACAGGATTCGATGTTTGGAATGTTGAACTATCTGCAACCGAATTTACTTCGGGAGATCAGGTGAAGAAGAAAAAGCTTCTCAATTATCTCACGGACTTATTGAACAAAAACAATATTCAGGTAATGAGTCGTAATCATGTTGTAAAACCCGATCAAATGGTAAGCGACGGCAATGGCGAAGAAGCCGGAGATATTTTGGCTGATGGCCAGGGGCTAATGGTACATACCGTTATGTTCTATTCATTAACTGATGAGAAGGCTCCCGTTTACCGAAATAAAAATCTTCGTCACATGTATGACATTCTCAAGCACGAAAAAACCAAACGTCCGGTTTGGTATTTCCCGGAGTCTGCCTATTGGGTAACATTCGATAGTTCTGTACCAATGTTTCTCCTCCCCTATTTCAGTGCCCGCTTAGGTGATATTGAATTGTGCGAAAAAGAAAATATTCAGGGACATCTTACTTTTACCTCAGGTTGGGAATGGGGATATGGCTTCATTGACTGGAGTATTGCACGTTGGTGCTGGAAATATGAGGTGGATGGATCCGAAATAAAAAGAACCTCTTTGCAACACGTAAATGAATTGATCTCTCCTGAATTTCAAATTTATATTTCAGAAGAGGAAAAACTTCAGCAGAAATATATCAAGGATGGAGAACTGATTCGTGTAATGGATGCACAGACTATCACTGATGAAATTCCTGGTCCGTTTAATTTAGAATTTCATCCGAGGCCTATATATTCTTATCCGTACATCCGCAATAAAACAAGTTTGGCTCAGCTAGATAGTATAAAGCTTTTGTACCTCGACCCCTTGTATGAATATTATGTAAAAGGTTTATTATTGGATAAATTGATCAACCCGGAGAATTTAAATCTTGTAGAACGAGAGATTTTTGATGGAATTCAAATTACCCACCTTCGGGCATCACATAAATACAAAACTCTTAGCTACTTGTTGGAATATCGAAAATCAAATATCCTAAATGAAAAAAAGGATTTTAAGCCGATATTGGACGACGCGAAGATAATCCGTTTACAGGCTTTACAAATTGTAAAGTATCGCGAATCAAAATATCGTTATGATCTAAAATTATTGAGTACAAAACATACCGATCATACCTGCTATCATTTCGGTTATTTATATCCTGTACACGAATTGCATTTCTGGGAAAGAGAAGAACTGCAAGCTAAGAATGGAAACTATAATTTCTGGTACAAAAGTATCTGGAATGTGGGAAGGACAGTGGGATTGTTCGACTAATTAATTATTCAATATTTTTTTCACCTCCTCTAGTAATTCCAAATGCCTTGCATAAACAACCTCAGGCATATTTTCTCCCTTTTCATCTTCCAGATAAGGATAAAGACCTTGAAGTCTTTCAATATCTCTTTTCTCAATGACTTGATGGATGTCGGCAATTAAAAGATCGTAAGAAGGAAACATATGAGTATAATTTAGATTAAATGTAAATCAAAATAGGACTGAACCGTTTACATAAATCATACATATTGTTGCAAATAAAGATGATGGAGGATTAAGAGTATTGCTACCAAAATTTCTAACTTCGCTAGTATTTCAGTTTGAGTTTTCATATTTACAGCCTGTAAAATTTTTGCCGTATATTTGGTTCAATGAATGGCAACCAAAGAAGAAACTATAATATAGGGATTGCAATTGCTATCCTTTTTTTTGTTATGATAGCGGTTAAAGTCATCAGAGTATTAATGTAAAGCCATGACTAATAATTCATTATCTTTAAATATCGCTGATTCGTTTTCGGACGTAAACCTTGGTCTACATCACTCACAATACTGTTGATGAAAAACATAGGTATCAGTAGTATTGATCTTACATTTATGAGCTTCTCGCTGTCCTGAGTCAGACACTTACGGAATAACCGAAGTATTCTGCCCACAGTTTCGCCTGTGAAGGGATTTGGTTTCTTGAAAATGGGTAAATCTGTTTTCATAGAAAAATTAAAATTTCAAACTGAGACACTACCAAAAATCGGATACAAAAAAGATAAAATAGGTCTCCGAAAACCTTTTTCTTCCATTTTCTTGCAATAAATTCAATTTTTTATTTTTATGATAATTTATTGATTTTCAATATTTTATTCGACAACAAACGACAGTAATCATTTACATTCGAACACAAATACTTAAACTCCGAATAATGTTTGGAGGTAGCCACACCTTTGCACTGTCGATTCGAAATCATGCTAGCTAAAAACGAGTTGACACGAAATATAAACGAGGAACGCTCCTCATAATTAAACAAATCAATTAAAATTAAAATTTATGAAATCATCTTTGAAAAACAGCGTACGTATTATTGGTAACATCGGACAAGCCCCTGAAGTAAAAACTTTTGGTGTAGATAACAAGCTGGCAAAATTTTCTGTTGCCACCACCGAAACATATAAAAACGCTTCAGGCGAAAAAGAAAAAGTAACACAATGGCATAACATTGTTGTGTTCGGCAAAATGGCAGGCATCGTTGAAAAATACATGCAAAAGGGACAGATGATCGCCCTTGAAGGTCAACTAACAAATCGCAGCTATCTTGATAAAAGCGGTAACAAAAAATATATCACTGAAATTAAAGCTAACCAAATTCAAATGCTAGGTAAAAAAGCCTCATAAGCGATTCTAAACTCAAGCGTACCGTTAGCGCATAATCTAACTCAATATATATCCACGGCCATGAGAGAAATCTTGTGGCCGTTTTTTATATAAAGTATTCACCGGAATATGATTCATATAAAAAGTCGCCATTCTGGACCATACTTCCAGTCACAAGTGTTATATTTATGTGATGAAAAAGTATTTACTAATCATGGGTTTGTTTTCCATACTTTCTCTAAGACATAGATGCCCAATCACGGAAAACATTCAAAAACACAAAAATAAGCGTTGAATTATCTGATGATTTTGAGGGGAAATAAAATTATTTTGGAGAATATTTCATTCGGAAGGATCATTATATCATGATAAAATGGGAAATCATAAATGAGCCATATGATTCTGTATTAATCCATCTTTCTTATCGGTTGGGGTATGCAACTTCCTCAATAGTTTTTTCAAAGGATACTTTGCTAAATAAAACCCGATCCAACCTTGTAAAAGCAAAAAATGAACATCTGGAAACGGAAGAATACTTTTTATTAATGGAGATTGGAATGCAAACCTATATTGTAGCGAGAGTATATTATCTAAAAATAAGACAGGTAGAAGATAATCCTATCAATGACAGTGAAACCCGTCGAATCGTTCTCTCCGCCATTGTCTAACCTTAATAACGCTATCATTCCTACTAAAACAATGTTGCGCCTGAAAATAGATTGCGGCGACAACCAAGTATTATTCCGAAATAGTTGCCAATGATATTCAGATGCTCTCAAAAAAACATCCTAAGCCTTCAATATTCAAGTGTCACGTTAGTGCATATTTATAAAACGATAGAAGGAGGAACAAAAAAACCAAAAAAGATATTAAAACATAATACATTTCTAACGTATTTTTCTTGTGTATTGTGAAAAATCATGTGATGTTTGCAACAAAATTAACCGCTGGCCAAACTTTTAAAATCAGAATACAATGCTCAAAGGCAAATTAAAATTCTTCAATCAAAAATCTAAATTTGGTTTTATCTGTGATTCAACCTCTTCCGAGGAATTTTATTTTCGAATTTCAGATTTAAACATTACGAAATCCCAATTCGAAAACCTTTCTAACCTAGTCTTTAATTTTGAATTGGAAGAATCGAAAAGAGGACCAAAAGCGGTTAATATAACTCCGCTTTCTTCCGAATCATAACAGTAAATTAATATCAATCCTTTTATTTATTAAACGCTCTAAGGTATTTTTGTATCGAAGTGAACATCCTATTTGGAACTCTCCAATAACCACTTCATATGTAGCTCAATAAACTTTGAAATGCAAGAAATGAAAGATGTTCGATTAACCTTGGTTTTTTTAGTTGGATTTTTATTCCATCATATATCTGGCCATTCACAATGTGGTCCAATAATTTCTACATTTCCATACACAGAAGATTTTGAAGCAGCACCAGCATGGACCACGGGAGGTGCCAATAATGACTGGGCATGGGGAACACCTGCAAATACAACCATTAATTCAGCAGGTGGTGGCACCAATTGCTGGATTGCTGGCGGATTAACAGGAAATAGTTATGTAAATTCTGAGCAAGCATGGATCATGAGTCCATGTTTTGATTTTTCCAGTTTAAATTATCCCTGGATTTCATTTAAAATTTTCTGGGAGTGTGAAAGACAATGGGACGGAATGGTATTTCAATATTCTTTAAACGGAGGAACTACCTGGGCAAATGTAGGTGCCTTTGGTGATCCGGTAAATTGTTTGAATCAAAACTGGTTTAATTTCAATAATATTACGTGGCTAAATACATTACCTGCTGGAACCCGACATGGATGGAGCGGAAGAATTGGGGCTACAGCGGGGCCTTGCACCGGTGGGTTTGGAAGTACCACCTGGGTTACTGCTGCACATTGTATGACGGCACTAGCAAACCAACCAAGTGTTCGCTTTCGATTTATGTTTGGATCCGGAACAACATGCAATGCTTATGACGGAATTGCAATTGATGATATACTTATCCAAAATACTGTACCTAACAATGCCAATTTTTCGAGTGCCTGCGCTGGCGGATTAGCCATAAACTTTACCAATCTTTCAACCATGTGCCCAACAGCATATTCCTGGAATTTTGACGATCCTGCTTCAGGTGGAGCAAACACATCTGCAGCAACAAATCCTTCGCATACCTTTAGCGTTGCCGGTACTTATAATGTATCTCTAACGGCAAGTGGGCCGTGCAACGCACCAAGCACCATCATAATACCTGTTGCAGTTACATCAACTACCATTGTTTTTACCGATGTAACTTGCAACGGCGCTAATGATGGAACGGCTACGGCAAATCCTACCGGAGGTGTTGGACCTTTTAGTTACAGCTGGAACACATTACCGATACAAACTTCACAAACAGCTACGGGTCTTTCTCCTGGTACTTATACCGTTACTGTTTCAGCACTCGGAAGTTGTTCGTCAACTTCAACGGTATCCATAGGTCAGCCGCCTGTTTTAAATCTTACTGTAACCGCTTATAATGATGAAAACTGTGGAATGAATAATGGGAGTATAACGGTAAATCCTATAGGAGGAAATGGTGGAAATGTATTTAGCTGGGCACCCTCGGGTGGGTCAGTTTCGGTGGCTTCTTCATTAGTAGCCGGTTCATATACATGCACTGTTACAGATGCGCAAGGCTGCACGTCATCTACTGGTGCACTCATTAATCTTTTGCCACCTGCCGCCCCTGTTGTTGGAAATACAGGTCCGTTTTGCCAGGGAGGCACGATTCAATTAAATTCATCCGCCGGAATAAGTTATTCTTGGAATGGACCTGGAGGATTTACAAGCGGAGTTCAAAATACAACCATTGGGTCGGCAACCATTGGAATGTCGGGAATCTATACCGTTGTTGTTACTGCTTCAGCCGGATGCACCTCTTCAGGAACCACAACTGTTATTGTAAATCCAGCGCCTATAGCTAATGCGAACAATACAGGCCCATATTGCCCAAATAGTACAATTCAATTAAACGCAAACGGAGGCATAAATTATAGTTGGAATGGCCCATTAGGTTTCTCAAGCTCAAGTTCTAATCCTTCCATCGGTTCAGCAACCACTGGTATGGCTGGTATATATACTGTTGTTGTTACAGATGCTATGAGCTGTTCAACCACCACTTCCACCAGCGTAACCGTAAATGCTAATCCAATTGCGAATGCAAATAATACCGGACCCTATTGTAATGGGTCAACTATACAACTTAACGGCTTAGGTGGAACAGGTTATTCCTGGACGGGCCCACTTGCTTTTTCTAGTGGAGTTCAAAATCCTACAATTGGTGCGGCCGTCGCTGGCATGGCTGGCACTTATTCGATAACTGTAACGGATATTAATGGTTGTACAGCCACGGCCACCACCACAGTTGCCATTAATGGTAGTTTGTTAGTGATTGCAGGTTCAAATACTCCATTGTGTGTTGGAAGTCAACTTGATCTAACTGCTGTAAATATTCCGGGTGCTAATTTCAATTGGGTTGGACCAAATGGATTTACTGCAGTTGGCCAACAAAATCCATCGATTCCTGCGGTTACGATTCTGGCATCGGGTACTTATACTGTTGCAGCAACAGATGTACTGGGGTGCACTGGAACCGCAAGCGTAAATATATTAGTTAATTCAAATCCAATACTTGTAGCTAATAACAATGGACCGGTTTGCGAAGGAACAAATCTTAATCTCAGTGCTAATGGTGGAATTGGTTTTGATTGGGTGGGTCCAAATGTATATTCTCAACCCGGTGTTCAAAATCCTGCTATCTCAAACGCGCTACCCATAAATTCAGGTATTTATACTGTAACAGTAACGGATGGTAATGGATGTTCTACCACCGCAACCACAACGGCTTTAGTAAATGCCACTCCTGTGGCCAATGCTGGAAATACCGGACCTGTTTGCTCAGGAACCAATCTGGTTTTAACCTCCGGAGGCGGAAATGGTTATGCATGGGCCGGGCCGAATGGTTTTATTGATCCTGTAAATCAAAATCCTATTATCGCGGGTGCAACAGTTCTAAACTCCGGAACTTATACAGTTTTGGTTACAGATATAAACGGTTGCACTGACGCAGCAACATCCACCGTTACGGTAAACCCATTACCTAATGTTGTGGCTAACCTAAATGCGCCACTATGTGCCGGAGCAACCATCAACCTAAATGCGGCTGGGGCAGTTGCTTATTCCTGGGCCGGACCGGGTGGATTTAGCTCTGCCATTTCGAACCCTAGTATTGCTGGTGCTGGTATTATAAATAATGGTTCCTATACGGTTACCGGAACAGATGCTATAGGATGCAGCATTACAACCACGATTAACATTAATATTTCCCCGGCACCCATTGCATCCTTTTCCGGAAACCAATTGGCTGGTTGCGCACCTTTATGTGTTAATTTTTCCGACCTAAGTACAGTGATTGGTTCAAGTATTGCTGCCTGGAACTGGAGTGTAGAAACTCAGCCCGCAAGTGCCGTTCAAAATCCTGTATTCTGTTTTAATAACCCAGGGTTGTTTGATGCAAGTTTAACGGTTACCACAGCGGATGGCTGTACGACCACCATTTCTTTACCAGACTATATTACTGTAAGTGTGAGCCCAACTGCTGCCTTTACCTATTCGCCAGATATTATTTATGAATCAGAACCCCAGGTTAGTTTTACTAATATATCTTCTGGCGCTATAGGATATTTATGGGACTTAGGTGAAGGAACCACTTCTAATCTTTTTGAACCGGTATATAGTTATTCTGACACCGGAACATTTTGTATTAGTTTGATCGCCAGCAATGCTGCCGGTTGCTTTGATACGACCTTGCACTGTTTACAGGTAATTCCGGATTACTCTCTTTATATTCCGAATACTTTTACTCCAAACGGGGATGAGTTAAATGAACAATTTATGGTGTACGGAAGAGGCGTTGCTACGCTAGATGCCAGGATATTTGATAGATGGGGAGAAGAAATATTTCAATTCTCAGATATCCAGAAAGGATGGCCTGGCACTTTGAAAAACGGCGGATTTTGTGAGATGGGGGTTTATGTTTACAAAATTTCCGTTACGAACTACGCCGGAGATTCCTTTGAATTTATGGGTAAAGTGAATTTGTTGCGATAACTGTCGTCTCTATAGTGTCAGGGATGAAAGCAGCATCCATTTTAAAAAAGGCGGTCTAGTGTCTTTTTTAAAATGACATAGCGGACAGCCTGGTAAAGGAGTCATAAAAAAATAATATTGCGTTAAAGTTTAGGCATAATCTAACTCAATATATATTCACGGCCATAAGAGAAATCTTGTGGCCGTTTTTTTATTTCCCTTATTTAGTTCTACTTTTAATACCTTAATACTTTAACTATGTTTGGATTTCTATCAAAAGATAAAAAAAGAGGAAAGCAGTTTACGCATCATGTTTATTTGAACCGTGCTGGAAAATTTAGAATGATGGTAGAGGATATCAATTCTGTTTCTTCAGTTGAGAGGAAAGCTTTACTCGTATATTATTTTGAGGAGACTAGAATAATCATCGAACAATTATTAAATGCTGCAGGACTTCCATATAGCTCAGCTAATACACCCGATAATAAAGTCTTACTAGTAAAAGCCGACCAGCTTGTTAGTATATTGAGTAACCCCAAAAACACCTGCGTTCAGGCTTTCATTTCCGAGATATATCCAATCAGTGGGAAAGATGATTTAATGTTGGAGACCATTCAACATTACCTTCCAAATGTTTCGGTTGCCTTTTATACTTCGCTGGATAGTCCAATAATGAAATTATTTGGAGGTGACAAAAATCAAAATCTAATGTTACAAATGGGATTAAGCGAAAATGAAAAAATAGAGCATGCAATGGTTACCAAATCTATTTTAAGAGCGCAGAAAAAAATTAAAGAGAAAGTACAATTCGAAAAACCTGCAAATTCTAAGCAAGAATGGATTGAATTAAATGTGCAATAATAAAATAATTTAAAAAGATATGGTGAACACCCTCCAGGTGCCCAAAAAATATCTATTTCAAAAACTTAAAGTCCATTCCTTTGAACACCGCATTCTCACCTAATCCATCTTCAATACGAAGAAGTTGATTGTATTTCGCCATTCTATCGCTACGAGATGCTGAACCTGTTTTAATTTGTCCTGTTCTAAAAGCTACTGCTAAATCCGCAATGGTCGAATCCTCGGTTTCACCAGAACGATGACTCATTACAGCACTATAATTATTTGAGTATGCTAATTCAATTGCGTCAGATGTTTCACTAAGGCTTCCAATCTGATTTACTTTTACAAGAATTGAATTAGCCACATTTTTCTCAATACCCATTTGTAATCTTTTTGTATTGGTTACAAAAAGATCATCTCCCACCAATTGAACTTTTTCACCAATTTCCTTGGTAAGCAGCCCCCATCCATCCCAATCATCTTCAGCCATTCCATCTTCAATAGAAACTATTGGATATTTTTTGGACCAATCTTTCCAATAAGAAACCATTTCTGCGGATGTAAGTTTATCACCAGTAGACTTTTTAAAATGATATACCTTTTCTTCTGCATTATAATATTCAGAACTGGCAGGATCCAGTGCAATCCATATATCCACGCCTGGTTTATAACCCGCTTTTTCAATGGCTTCCATTACCATTTTAATGGCGTCTTCATTGTTTTTTATATCTGGAGCAAATCCTCCTTCATCACCAACATTTGTAGAAAGACCTTTACTTTTTAATACATTTTTTAAATGATGAAAAACTTCAACACCCATTCTTAATGATTCGCTAAAAGAAGGCGCATTAAAAGGCATGATCATAAATTCCTGAAAATCTATTCCATTGTCGGCATGGCTTCCTCCATTGAGAATATTCATCATTGGTACAGGTAAAACAGTTCCATTCATTCCACCCACGTAACGATACAAAGGCATATTTGCTTCTGCAGCAGCAGCTTTAGCAACCGCCAATGAAACACCAAGAATTGCATTCGCCCCTAAATTCGATTTATTAGGAGTTCCATCCAGTTCAATAAGTTTTTTATCGATGTCGCGCTGATCAAAAATGTAAAAACCATTCAATTCCTCATTGATAAGGGTATTTACATTATTTACAGCTCTAAGAACACCTTTTCCAAGAAACATGCTCTTATCGTTATCTCTAAGCTCCATAGCTTCATGAATTCCGGTTGATGCTCCAGAGGGAATAGCGGCTCTTCCCATAGTACCATTTTGAGTAAAAACTTCAACTTCAACTGTAGGATTCCCTCTGGAATCAAGTATCTGACGTGCATTAATGCGTGCTATAAGGCTCATAAAAATCGATTAAATAAACAGGTAGCGAATGTACATAATCTTCAATATGTTTTCTAGAAAAATGGCAGAATGAAGAATCGTAGGAAACATCAATATATTCAAGTACTTTTTTTGTATATCAGGAAAATAACTTTACCTTTGCAGCCCGTTCATAGAAATATAACGATAACATGGCCCGTTCGTCTATCGGTTAGGACTCAAGATTTTCATTCTTGCAAGAGGGGTTCGACTCCCCTACGGGCTACAAAAAAGAAACAACAACCCTGGCAACAGGTTAATAACAATAGTATGGCAAATATTAAGTCAGCAAAGAAAAGAATCAGAAATAGCGAAGCTAAAAGAGATAGAAATCGCTATCAGCATAAAACTACCCGTACGGCTATAAAAGGCCTGAAAACCGCTAAGGGTAAAACCGAAGCGGAAGCTTTATTACCAAAAGTAACTCAGATGGTAGATAAATTAGCTAAGAAAAACATCATCCATAAAAACAAAGCTTCAAATTTAAAATCGAAGCTTACGAAAATGGTATCAGGAATGAAGAAGTAATTTTTTATTTACAGGACCTTTTAAGGAGCCTTTCGCAAATGCGGAAGGCTTTTTTTGTTTTGGGGCATTCCCTTCGCCCCCCTCTCCCCAATCCCTAGGCCGCTCAGGGCCGGGTGTTCCGCTATATCTTTTAAAAAAGACAGAAAGCTAAAGACCGAAGACGGAAGTAAAATGAAGCGACGCTTCTGTCCTCGTCTTAGGTCTTCTGTATTTTTTAAAAGGATGTCGCTTCACCCCCTATGCCGAGGAGAATTAATAGACATTTGCATAACTTAATTCATCTAGTGAAGCCTTAGACAGGATAAAGCCAAAGAATAAACTCAAGTTGAATAGGAAGCCGGGATTTAAGTTAGGACGGAAAATTTTAGGCAAAAAAAAATCCTCATCTCGCCAGAGGCGGATGAGGATTCTTTAAAAAGCGGCGTCGACATACTCTCCCAGGAGTTACCCCAGTACCATCTGCGCTAGTTGGCTTAACTTCTCTGTTCGGGATGGGAAGAGGTGATCACAACTGCTAAAAACACCGAAAAGCGTTAAAACTTTTACAATATAAACAATACAATAATTTACATATTGGTTAGGAAGAAAACAATTATTTAAACTCTTACAAAAAATTGAGCGTAGAAAGTTTCGGGTAATTAGTATTACTCGGCTTTGATGTTACCACCTTTACACCTATAACCTATCAACGTAGTAGTCTACTACGGCCCTCAAACGAAAACTCATCTTGAAGTTGGCTTCGCGCTTAGATGCTTTCAGCGCTTATCCATTCCAGACATAGATACCCTGCGATGCACTTGGCAATACAACAGGTAGACCAGAGGTCTGTCCGACTCGGTCCTCTCGTACTAGAGTCAGGTCTTCTCAATTTTCAACGCCCACCACAGATAGGGACCGAACTGTCTCACGACGTTCTGAACCCAGCTCGCGTGCCACTTTAATCGGCGAACAGCCGAACCCTTGGGACCTTCTCCAGCCCCAGGATGTGACGAGCCGACAT